>Ga0209721_1000019_pt1 | contig 145237 bp, 153 predicted proteins | sample TshhotsprinmetaG_FD_184139 | JGI IMG/M metagenome (GOLD analysis project Ga0209721, IMG submission 184139) | Hot spring microbial communities from South Africa to study Microbial Dark Matter (Phase II) - Tshipise hot spring metaG (SPAdes)... | ecosystem: Environmental > Aquatic > Thermal...
CATGGTGGTAAAACCTCCTTTTCTTTAACTTTCTTGCTCAAGGGTTCTTACCACCATTTTATTAAGAGTCTTTCCACAGAATCTATCATAGAGCCTGCTGTTTATTAGCTCTATTATCTCTCTATTAAATGCGATGCTACGGTCACGATTACGATGTATGCTGTGGCTATGGTAGATTAAGATTACGATGTTTAAGAGAGGATGGAATGAGTAAGAAAAAGCTGGCGGGAATCATCGCAGTTTGTATTATAGCCATCATCGCAGTGATAGTCGCAACTAACTCAAGGCAGCCAACACCAACCACTCAGACTTACACGCTTACCACATATGTTAGTCCCTCGGGAGCAGGTTCTGTGTCTCCCCCAGGTGGCCAATATGAATCAGGTGTACAGATAACACTGACTGCTACCCCCGCCAGTGGTTACACATTTGATTATTGGGAGGACCTTGCTTCAAGTTCTTCGAATACAGTCACTATCACCATGAACGCACATAAGGCTATCACTGCCCATTTCAAAGTTGTTGACCACGCCGAACAAGGAACTTTGACAGTCCACTTTATTGATGTTGGGCAAGGGGATTCTATACTTCTGGACCTTGGCGATACTGAAGTACTGATTGATGGTGGAGCTGATGGGATTCGAACCCACTACCTTCTGACTGCCAGTCAGACGCTCTCCCGATTGAGCTACAGCCCCACTGGTTCAGGATTAGAAAATATATCAGAACCCGGAACAGCTTGCAACTTACTGTAACAGGGCTACATAGCTATTCACAGGCACGCCCAGTGAATCGGCTACAGGATGACATTTGGCTTTGAGACAATAAAAGAAAGCTCCCTTCTGCGGAAGCTCGGACAAAGCCTCATAGTGTCCCATACCTTTAGCGAATATGAGGTCGGCTGACTCAAATTCCCGTTTGAACTCGGCTGAAGCCAGAGAGAAAACTATCCCTGGCGAAGCCACACCTGTGGTGATGACATCTCCCAACTCGCTCTCCAAGCCAGCTCTCTTGAAATCATCTAAAGTTAAATCGTTTTGCACGGGTGCAGGTTTGACCACATAGATAACGTGAGCAAATTGCCTCATCCACTTGACCAGAGGCAGGTCGAAATAGACCTCGCCGGCATTGTCTGCCAGATACAAGATTTTGCGGGCAGTTTTGAGCTTTGCCTGGAGCCGCTCTGAGTCATCCAAAACAAATGTGACGGGTTTTCTGATATCTTCTTTGATAGCACCAAATTCTCTGAAGAAATCAATAGCGTTGGCGGCTGCTGCCAGCTTGAGGTAATGACGGAATTCACTTCGGCAGGCTTTCCCACTAGCTACTTCTGCCCGTAGTGATAATTCTATATACAGCTCTCTAGCCAGTAGCATCTCTTTTTCCTTGATTGCTCGATAATGGTCAGGATTGCCGGTTATTTCTCTTACTATTTGGTGAATCTTGGTGGCAATCTCGATGGATAGCTTGCTGGGAGAGAAGTCATTGTTCAGTATGTTTAGAGCTTCTGTGATGGCTTTCTGCCTGAGGGCGGTGTCATCTGTAGCAAGCTCTACAGCCTGCTGGGCCAGTCTGTGCAAGCACTCATAGCATCGCGGCGCCAGTTTCATTTCAGCTTCCTTTGCAATCAATAGGCTTGGTCATTGTAAGTCCTTCGTCAGGCGTTCAGGTGATAGCCAGGGCAAGTTTGAGTGGCTTCTGGTGCTGTATTATAATGGTATTCGACATGATTGAGAAACTGGAACTGGTAGAAAAGCGTTACGATGAGTTGGGTCAATTGCTGGCTCAGCCGGAAATAGCTACTGACCCTAAGAAACTTCAGGAGCTGAACAAGGAAAAGGCTGAGATAGAAGACATTGTCGTTTTATACAGGCAATACAAAGCCAAAGGCAAGGAGCGGGCGGAGCTGCAAGCCTTGCTGGATTCTGGTGTTGAAGCTGAGATGGTGCCCCTGATCAGGGAGGAGTTCTCTGAAGTGAAGAGACAGCAAGAAGCTCTTCTAAATCAGCTCAAGCTTTCTCTGATGCCCAAAGACCCCAACGATGATCGGGATGTCATCGTAGAAATACGGGCTGGGGCAGGCGGCGAAGAAGCCAGCCTTTTTGCGGCTGACCTGTTCCGTATGTATAGCCGCTATGCTCAGTCCAAAGGGTGGCAAGTCGAGATAATTGATAGCAGTCCGAGCGCCATCGGCGGTTTCAAGGAGCTGATATTTGAAGTCAGGGGCAAGGGGGCATTCAGCCGCTTCAAGCACGAACGAGGTGTTCATAGAGTGCAAAGGGTGCCAATCACAGAAGCGTCAGGGCGAATTCATACCTCGACGGCTACGGTAGCAGTTCTTCCCGAAGCAGAAGAAGTGGAGCTGAACATCAACCCTGACGACTTGAAAATAGAATTCTTCCGCAGTCGGGGTGCTGGAGGGCAGAACGTAAATAAGGTAACCACAGCAGTCCGTATCACCCATCTACCGACGGGAATAGTAGCAAGCTGCCAAGATGAAAGGTCACAGATAAGGAACAGGATGAAAGCTATGGCGGTGCTCAGAGCCAGGTTGCTTGACATGGAACGGCGGAAGCAATTTGAGAGCATAGATAAGGAGCGGCGGATGCAGGTAGGCAGCGGTCAGCGGGCTGAGAAGATTCGAACCTATAATTTTCCGCAGAACAGGGTTACCGACCACCGAATCAACCTCAGTTTTCACAATCTTGAGCGAATTCTGGATGGGGAACTGGATGAACTCATTGAAGCCCTGATCAGTAAGGAGCAGGTAGAGCAGTTAGAAGGGGCTTTCATGTGATCTTGCGCGAAGCTTTACAATCGGCAGTCCAGACATTACACCGGGCGGGAATTGCTGATGCCTTTATTGAGGCAGAGCTTCTGCTGGGGCACGTGCTCGGCATGTCCAAGACGCAACTTTACACAGAACCAGAAAGGCGTTTGACACAAGCAGAAGCCGAGCATTTGCGGCAGCTCGTGCAGCGTCGGCTGAATCGCGAGCCAGTTCCTTATATTCTGGGGCGCTGCGAATTCTACGGGATTGATTTTTGCATTGATCATCGCACATTTATCCCCAGGCCGGAAACAGAACTATTGGTAGAAGAAGCTATAGAGGTTGCCCAGGGTCTTTTTCGCCCGGGAAAACAAACCACCTTCGCCGATATCGGGACAGGGTGTGGAGCCATTGCTATTACCCTTGCTTTGACCATACCGGAAGCCATGATTTACGCCATAGATATTTCGGCTTCAGCGCTGGAGGTGGCAAAGGTCAATTGTCAGCGTCACGGAGTCGAGGGACGGATAGATTTGCTACAAGGGGACCTGCTGGAGCCTTTACCTGAGCCGGTGGACATGATAGTAGCGAATTTGCCGTACGTAAGAGAGGGTGAATTGGGAGAGCTGAGTCCTGAAGTGGGTTTTGAACCCAGGCTAGCTTTAGCGGGCGGTGAGGATGGCGTGGAAAAGATACAGCGGCTGCTGGAGCAGATGCCGGGCAAGGTCAACAGCCAGTGGTGCTTACTTCTGGAAATCGGACAAGGGGAAGACGAAATAGTAACTCGTTTAGTGACCAGGTACTTTCCGCAGGCAAGCATCGAAATGATTCCCGACTTGGGCGGCATCCCCAGAGTGGTAAAAGCCGTGCTGAGGAAAGAAGAAAGATGAAGGATGAGATAGAAAAGCTGGCTCGGCTTACCGTGGAATCCAGGAGGGTCGTTGTATTCACCGGGGCTGGGGTAAGCACAGAGTCAGGCATACCCGATTTTCGTAGCCCGGGAGGAATCTGGAGCAGATACGACCCGGAGGATTTCACCATTCAGAGGTTCATCAGCAGCCGGGAGGCTCGAAGAAACCTCTGGAAGATGTCCGTTGAGAGTGGACTACTTATTGACGCTAAGCCGAATGCTGCTCACTACGCTATTGCCGAGCTGCACCAGCTAGGTAAATTAGATTGCGTTATCACGCAAAATATTGACAACCTGCACCAAAGGGCGGGAGTTCCTCAAGATAGGGTATTTGAACTTCACGGTAATATGAGCTGGGTGGTGTGCCTTGGTTGTCACAGGCGCTTCCCGATGCGAGAAGTGCTGGAAAAACTGGCGAAAGAGAATGTAGAGATTCTCGATTGTCCGGAGTGCCAAGGTATTCTGAAGCCGGACGCCGTGTTCTTTGGCGAACCATTGCCACAGGAGGTATTGCAGGAAGCTATCCGTCGCTCGCAGAAGTGCGATCTTCTTATAGTGATCGGTTCCACACTTCTAGTTTACCCGGCTGCCTATGTGCCAGTGTACGCCAGAGAGGCCGGGGCGAAGCTGGGTATTGTCAATCTAACCTCAACTCCGCTCGATCGCGAAGCCGAGGTCGTGATCCGTGGAAAGGCTGGTGAGATAATGCCCAAGGTGGTGGAAAGAGTAAAGTTGCTCGGGGCAAACCCGGAGCGGGCTTAATTTCATTATACCCGAGGGAAATCGCGACAACTTGGCGGAAGGATTCAGTCCACCACTTGCCGGATACGCTTGATATCTACTGCCTTGCCAGTGTTCTCGTCCACCTCCACCAGAATCGCGTCGAGGTTAACCTTTCCTCTGCCAACAGATAAGCGACTGGGTATGAGAGTGAGAAAGCGGTTTATTACGGAATCGGGGTCGTCGCCGATGACCGAATCCACGGGACCGACCATGCCTATGTCAGTGACGTAGGCAGTGCCGCCGGGCAGTATCTGAGCATCAATGGTACCCACATGGGTGTGAGTGCCCAGCACGGCACTGACTCGACCATCGAGATACCTGCCCATAGCCACTTTTTCTGAAGTTGCCTCAGCATGAAAGTCCACGATAATGGGGAGCTTTTTATTGGCGAATTCAGTAAGTAGCTGATCCATGGTTCGGAAAGGGCAATTAGAATGCCCTATGAAAACACGCCCCACGATGTTAACCACTAAGACGTTCTTCTTGAGCACATAACCGTGACCAGGATTTGTGGATGGGTAGTTCAATGGGCGGAGAAGTGCTGGTTCGTTATCCAGGTAAGGAATAATTTCCTTGTAAGCCCAAATATGGTTGCCTGTGGTTATGACATCAATTTCAGAGTCAAAAAGTTCTTGAGCTGTGGTGGGGGTCAGCCCCAGCCCCCCAGCAGCGTTCTCACCGTTGCCGATGACAAGGTCAATTCTATGTTCAGAACGCAAGCTCGGCAGGAGCTTCTTAACTGCTTTCCTGCCGGGCTTGCCGATAATGTCGCCGATTACCAGTATTCTCAACTCTATTTAGCGTAATCCACTGCGGTAGTTTCCCGTATCACCACCACTTTAATCTGTCCAGGGTAAGTCAGGCTTTCCTCTATTTTCTTGGCGATATCTCGAGCCAGTCTTATGGCGGTCAAGTCATCCACCTTATCAGGTTTCACCATAACACGCACTTCCCGCCCGGCTTGAATGGCGAAAGCTTTTTCCACGCCCGGGAAACCAGTGGCTATGTCCTCCAAGTCTTTGATACGCTTGAGGTATTGTTCCAGTGACTCACGTCTTGCGCCGGGCCGCGAGCCACTGATAGCGTCGGCAGCGGCGACAAGGAAGCCTATAATGCTGGTGGTGGGCGCCTCGCCGTGATGCTCTGCAATGGCTTGAGCCACCTCTGGGTTCTTGTCCCATTGCTTGATCAGGTCAGCACCTATGAGAGCATGCGGACCTTCTGTGTGATGATCTATTGCTTTTCCAATATCATGAAGCAAGCCGGCTTTTTTGGCGATGCTGACGTTAGCTCCGATCTCGCTAGCTAGCATGCCAGCTATATGAGCGACTTCGAGGCTGTGAACCAGTACATTTTGACCATAACTGGTGCGAAGCTTAAGCTGGCCAAGTAATTTAATGAGTTCGGGGTGCAATCCTGGCACTCCTGCTTCATAAGCAGCTCGCTCACCCTCGGCGCGTATGGTAGCCTCAACTTCGGCTTTGGTTTTGTCAACTATTTCCTTAATCCGCGCTGGGTGAATACGCCCGTCAAGAATAAGTTTATTTAAAGCCAAGCGAGCTACCTCTCGCCTCACAGGGTCGAAGCTAGAGATCATGACAGTTTCAGGAGTATCGTCAATAATCAAGTCAACACCGGTGGCTTGTTCTAAGGCTCGGATGTTGCGGCCCTCGCGCCCGATAAGCCGCCCCTTCATTTCGTCATTGGGGAGAGGAACAGTGGATATTGTTGTTTCAGAGACAACATCGGTGGCACATCTCTGGATAGTTGTGGCTAAGATATTCCGAACTCTGTCTTCAGCCGCTTCCCTTATTTGCGCCTCCCATGCCCTGACCTGTCGAGAGATCTCCTCCTCCACCTCCTGTTTTAACATTTGAAATAGGAGTGTTTTTGCTTCCTCGCTAGATGTTCCGGAGAGGGATTCTAACTTTGCAATCTGCTTTTCTCGAATTTGCTGGAGTTCGGCGGTTATACGTTCGGCTTCTTTTCTCTTGTTTTCTAACTCACGTTCGCGGCGCTCAAGAGATTCTAGCTTGCGCTCCAGAACCTCTTCTTTCTGGCTAACACGTTTTTCTATCCGCTGTATTTCGAGGCGACGTTCCCTGCTTTCTGCCTCGGCGGCACTGGCAACCTTGGTAGCTTCTTCTCTAGCTGCGCGCAATAGTTCATCATACTTTTTTGTCGCCTCATCTAGTAACTTCTGTGCCTCTTTTCTTGTTCTCTGAATCTCTCGGTTGGCTACAAGCTGCCTGATAAAATACCCAACCAGGATACCTAAAACAAGAGCAAGGGCAACTATGATAGCTAGGTATTGCGTTAAATAGTCCATTTTCCCTCTTTATTTCGTTGTAGTAATAGTCGCAACAAATGCAAAACATTGCGCAATAATAATACCTGTTTTTCACATTATCGTCAAATTGTGAGTGATAAGGCGGCTTGTTGTAATGGATGTGGCTCAATTTTGCCTGGAGCTGACGTTAGGCGACCTACTATTACGAGGATGCCTGTGAGGAATGAACAAAAAACCCTGACGCGAATCTAGAAGTGCGAAGATTCCTGGCGAAGCTAGCCAATCTCAGCAAGGCTTCAATACCTAGACTTCTTGGTATAGAATACCCTGTATGGGCAAGGATGGGCTTATAAAGCTGAACACAGTGTACTGGGGGCTTCTTCTTTTTGTTGTTGCTCAAGTGCTCATCCTCGTCGTTGCACCCCGTATAGACCCGTTCTTGAAAGAAAAGGATATGGAGATACCCTCCCTGCCGTCAGAGCCGATATACTGGTGGCCCGGGGAGGTGACATTGCCTGACGGGGAAGTTATCGAGGTTCCTGCCCATTCCGCATTCGGGCCAATTTTGATCTATATTCTGGCTGCGGCAGCTCTCCTGGGGATCACGCTCTATAAGATTCCGCTCCAGGCTTTGAAGGTTCTACTCCGGCTATTGTTTTCCTTGTTATTTAGTTGGGGCGCATTCATCATTGGCGTGTTCTACCTGCCCCTCCAGGTGGCTGTTGCCATCGCTATTGCCTTTGGCATATTCTGGTTCTTGAAACCCTTTGTTTGGTTACATAACCTGGTGTTGATTCTGGCAGTCAGCAGTCTGGGCGTAGTTTTCGGTCGCTTTATCACCCCATGGACAGCCATGGCTATCATTCTGGCGCTTGCCGTATACGATTTATTGGCAGTCCGTTACAAATTCATGCTCTGGATGGCAGACAAGTTATCACAGATAAATGCTCTGCCAGCGCTCATTATTCCCAGAAACTATTCCGATTGGAATTCAAATCTGAGGGAACGAGAACAAATAGTAGAACTGGACCCTAACGCTAGGGAGTACTCTATACTGGGTGGTGGCGATATTGCCTTTCCCTGTCTGCTTACAGCGTCCGTCTATTTTGCCCAGCACGAGCTTCGTTCAGCGGCTGTCGTGGCAGCGTTCGGAGTAATGGGGTTGGTCAGCGTCTATGTAATTCAGGCGGTCTTCCTGAGAGGAAAGCCCATGCCTGCCCTGCCGCCTATCGCAGTCTTTACATTGATTGGATTATTGATCGTTTTTTGATGGGGATGCCAGAGACATGTGGATTAGGGCTTTCCAATGGTGTCCAGTACAGAAATTTGGTGCGGGTTTTATGTGCGTGAAAAGAAGAAGCGACCCCGAGGGGATTTGAACCCCTGATCTCCACCGTGACAGGGTGGCATGTTAAACCGCTACACCACGGGGCCTTTTTGGAAGTGTAGAGAATATAATGGAAAGCTTGGCGAATGTCAAACTTGTTTGACAGCATAAATTAGGGTATCATAGTTTTTTTGGGTTCAGGAAAAAGTTGACAATGGGCGGAAGGTTTCTGTAAAATTAGTAATGCTTTTTGAGGTGGTACTTTAACAACTGAATAGTGGAAGGAAGGTTTTGTGTGGAGAGCTTGATCCTGGCTCAGAGCGAACGTTGGCGGTGCGCTTTATGCATGCAAGTCGTACGGTCTCGATTTATCGAGGCAGTGGCGAACGGCTGAGTAACGCGTAAGTAACCTACCTTGGAGTGGGAAATAACCTCGAGAAATCGGGGCTAATGTCCCATACGGTGGTGGAGCGCAAGCTTCATCACTAAAGCCTTCGGGTGCTCCAGGAAGGGCTTGCGTCCGATTAGCTAGTTGGTAGGGTAATGGCCTACCAAGGCAGTGATCGGTAGCTGGTCTGAGAGGATGGCCAGCCAGATGGGGACTGAGACACGGCCCCAACTCCTACGGGAGGCAGCAGCAAGGAATCTTGGGCAATGGGCGAAAGCCTGACCCAGCGACACCGCGTGAGGGATGAAGGCCTTCGGGTTGTAAACCTCTTTTCCTGGGGAAGAATTCTGACGGTACCCAGGGAATAAGCCTCGGCCAACTACGTGCCAGCAGCCGCGGTAATACGTAGGAGGCAAACGTTGCTCGGATTTACTGGGCGTAAAGGGAGCGTAGGCGGTTCTTTAAGTCAGATGTGAAATCTCCCGACTCAATCAGGAGAAGCCATCTGATACTAAAGGGCTTGAGAGCAGCAGAGGGAAATGGAATTCCCGGTGTAGCGGTGAAATGCGTAGATATCGGGAAGAACACCAGTGGCGAAGGCGATTTCCCAGGCTGTTTCTGACGCTGAGGCTCGAAAGCGTGGGGAGCGAAGCGGATTAGATACCCGCGTAGTCCACGCCCTAAACGGTGGACACTAGATATAGGAAGTATCGACCCTTCCTGTGTCGAAGCTAACGCTTTAAGTGTCCCGCCTGGGGAGTACGGCCGCAAGGTTGAAACTCAAAGGAATTGACGGGGGCCCGCACAAGCAGCGGAGCGTGTGGTTTAATTCGATGCTACGCGAAGAACCTTACCAGGGCTTGACATGCCGGGAGTAGGAGTCCGAAAGGAGGACGACCTGTATCCAGTCAGGAACCGGCACAGGTGCTGCATGGCTGTCGTCAGCTCGTGCCGTGAGGTGTTGGGTTAAGTCCCGCAACGAGCGCAACCCTCGTCCTATGTTAAATTCTCATAGGAGACTGCCTTGTACAGCAAGGAGGAAGGAGAGGATGACGTCAAGTCAGCACGGCCTTTATGCTCTGGGCTACACACACGCTACAATGGACGCTACAGAGGGTTGCCAAGGAGCGATCCGGAGCTAATCCCAAAAAAGCGTCCTCAGTTCAGATTGCAGGCTGAAATCGCCTGCATGAAGGCGGAGTTGCTAGTAACCGCGGATCAGCTACGCCGCGGTGAATACGTTCTCGGGCCTTGTACACACCGCCCGTCACGCCATGGGAGCTGGCAACGCCTGAAGTCGATGAGCTAACCCTGACTCGTCGGGGAGGCAGTCGCCTAAGGTGGGGCTGGTGACTGTGACGAAGTCGTAACAAGGCAGCCGTACGGGAACGTGTGGCTGAATCACCTCCTTTCTAAGGAGTCTTGAGCGCAAGCTTAGGAATTCCTAGGTCGGTCGCTAGACGCTGAAGTCTAGCGTGTAATCTTTGTAAGTTTTCCTTCCTTCCACTATTCAGTTGTTAAAGTTTTTTGTCTATAGTTCCTTCACTCCTTTGTCAGTCTCTACAAAGTATCATCGTTGCCTTTTAGCTTCATAGGTTGCTTTTCCAGATACTTCTTTGCTGTGAAAAGAACGCTTCCTCTCAACTTAACACCTCTTTGCCTGTTGCTCCTGAGAATTCTCCTGAAGAAAAACCCTTGGCAAATGTAAGGTATGTTATAATATGTTATAATGTTGGCTAATAGCTAGAACCTCGAAAAATTATGAGGGGGTGCAATATGGATAGATACTTGAGAGTAATGCTAGTATTTGCCGTTGTGCTGGCGGGTGGGTTAATTTTCGTGCCCTCTGCTTACATAGGTGCTGGAGGAATGGTAGGTAACCAGGGTTTCGAACTGGGAGAGGAAGGAGTTCCATCAGGATGGAACTTGACCGGAAACGCTAGGCGCGTAGACACGGGTCCTATCTATGATGGCAGTTGGGCTGCGCAGGTAACCGGGAACGGTGACACGCTTACCAAATGGTTGTGTTTGGGGAATGGCACTGTGCTCCCGATAACCTATGAAGTATGGGGGTGGATTTATGTTACTGGCAATGTCACAGGTATTATTGCTTTCGATTTCTGGGTGGGGCTTAATGGGACTCAGGTAAGCTCCACGACGATACTATCTGCCACTGACACGAATGGTGTCTATGTACAAAGGGCTGGCTCGATGATGTCGCCTACTGGCGCGACCTATTTGAGAATTCGCCTGTACGGCGTGGGCTGGAGCGAGGAAGAAGAAGTACGGTTTGACGAGATCGGTTGCTGGCCAGTGACAGGCTACTGCTTTATCGCTACCGCAGCTTATGGCACAGAGACGGCTGCTCAGGTCAACATATTGCGAGACTTCCGAGATCGGGTGTTGTTGAAGAACCCCCTAGGCTCGCTATTGGTAAATGCCTATTACAAGCTCAGCCCCCCTGCAGCCGCTGTAATTGCAGAGCACGATTTTGTACGTGCTGTGGTCAGGGAAATATTTCTCAACCCAGTGGTGAAGCTTTTGCAGTGGTCACAAGAGCTCTGGCGAGCTTAGCTTATCATATCATCAATTTGTGCTTCTTATTTGCGGGTGGGTTCAAGCGAACTAGTATAATTGGAATATCGAGATTGAATTGTGGCAGCTTTCAAGCTGATGCGAGATTCTAGATAAAAGACTGAGATTTTGCTAGTTGCCGTGCCTGCAAATATTGTGGATTGGGCGAATCGACGTGGCTAATCCAATCAAGTTTGGTACCGATGGGTGGCGGGGAATTATCGCCGATGACTTCACGTTTGACAATGTGCGCATCTGCGCTCAAGCAGTAGCGGAGTATCTCAAGCAGAACGGGCTGGATAAACAACCTCTGGTTATCGGCTACGATACACGCTTTGCCTCTGAGGATTTTGCGGCTGCGGCTGCTGAGGTATTAGCTGGCAACAATATTAAAGTTCGTCTGTGCCTCAAACCCACTCCTACACCCGTAGTGAGCTTTGCTGTACAGACTACTAAATCTGCTGGGGCTATCATGATAACCGCCAGTCATAATCCTGGTTCCTGGAACGGTTTCAAATACCGGTCCCAGGATGGAGCTAGCGCTTCGGGAGAGGTTACTTCTCAGATAGAGAAAAATATTGCCTCTCTCCTTCAAAAGAAGGAAAGTGTAAGAAAGCTCGCCCTGGACAAAGCTTTAAAGAAAGGCACTGTGGGCTATTTGGATCCTTCTCCTGCCTACTTGACACACCTTAGGCACTTCGTGGACATAGAAGAATTGCGTCGCCACAAACTAAATGTAATAGTTGACCCTATGTACGGTGCTGGGATTGGCTATTTTAGGGAAATCCTTGATGGTAGTAATTTAAGAATCACTGAGATTAATGCTGAAAGGAATCCTTCATTTCCCCAGATTCATCCTGAGCCTATTGCCAAGAACCTGACCAAGCTTTGCCGACTGGTTGTGGAGAAGAAGGCTGACGTAGGATTAGCTACTGATGGAGATGCTGACCGCATTGGTATTGTGGATGAGAAGGGGCAATTCTTGACCCAGCATCAGGTTTTTGCCTTGCTTTGTCTGTATCTCTTGGAAATTCGAAGAGAACATGGTGCCATAGTAAGGACGCTAACCTCTACGATGATGCTTTCTCGTCTGGCACAACTTTTCAAGGTGCCCGTCTATGAAACGCCTGTTGGTTTTAAGTATGTTGCTCCTTTGATGAGAGAGAAAAGTGCTATCATCGGTGGGGAAGAGAGTGGTGGCTATAGCTTTCGTGGTCACGTTCCAGAGAGGGATGCTATACTTGCTGGGCTTTATTTTCTCGACTTTATGGTGAAAACAGGAAAAACACCATCCCAGCTTTTGGATTATCTTTACAGTAAAGTGGGATCCCATTACTATGACCGCAGGGATTTTCATATCTCCGCAGCCAAGCGTAAAGCCATTGTGCGCCGCTTGAGCTCTAGCCTCCCAAAAGTCTTGTCTGGTTCCAATGTGGTCAGAATAGACACTACTGACGGGTTTCGCTTCTTGCTTAACGATGAAGCTTGGCTGCTTATCCGCTTTTCTGGCACAGAACCACTTGTGCGTATTTACGCTGAGGCTGAAAGCTTGGAAAAGGTGAAGTTGCTGCTGGACGAGGGTAAAAACCTGATAGGTCTCTGAATTTGCTCAATTTGAAACCTGGCTTAGTCTCCAGCAAAATCACCACAAATTTCATTTTTGACGTAGCAGCAAGCCCTCTGGATAAAAGATTTATATTTGACATGCTAGTTGGTCATCGCTACAATGTAGCTCGTTGCCTTTAGCACACGCAAGGATCTTTTCCCAAGCTGACAGAATCGCAAAAGCTATTACTGATGCAAGACTATTATGAAATTAGGTGGCATGGGCGGGGTGGTCAGGGCGCCATAACAGCAGCCAAAATTTTGGCACAAGCAGCCTACTTAGATGGCTATAAAGGGGTGACCGCAGCACCGTTCTTCGGTGCCGAGAGAAGAGGCGCTCCTGTCAGTGCTTCAACTAGAATTGCCACACGAACTGTCATGGTTGTGTCCCAGATAGAAACACCCAATGTGGTAGTAGTGCTCGATCATACCCTACTGAAATACAAAGAAGTAACCAGTGGACTGCTCAAAGGGGGATGGTTAATTGTCAACTCTTGGCAGCATCCTGGGGAACTTGACATTGCAGGCGAGTTCAATGTTGCTACCGCTGACGCTACCAGGGTATGTTCAAATTTGGGGCTGGTAGTGGCAGGACTCACGATTGTGAATACTGCAATATTAGGTGCCTTTGTCCGTGCTACCGAAGCAGTAAGTATGGCGAGTATAGAGAAGGCGATAAGAGAAAGATTTCCTGATACCGAGGTAGATATTAATCTTACTGCAATTAAGCAAACCTATATGCTAACCAAACTTGAAAAAAGAGCTGAGCAGTAAAACCATGGGAACTAGGGAATGTCAGCATATCTGTGGCGAATCGTCTCCGGCGATTGGCGAAGCGGGCAAAACCGGCGAGTGGCGTAACTCGTTTCCTAAGATAGACCGGGAAAGATGTCTTCTAGCTAAACAGAGCAAGCCTTCTTGTTTTCTGTGCTGGCTTTATTGTCCCGATGCTGTTATTAGTAAGACAATACCCGTTGAGATAAACCTAGAATATTGTAAAGGCTGCGGGATATGTGCGCAGGTATGTCCAGCAGGCGCTATAACGATGGTATTTGAACACGAGGCTGGTGCTGATAAGAAGGACTAGCAGACATTGTGAACAAAAAGATAGCTAAGAAAAGCAATATTCGAATACTTGATGGCAATCAAGCGGCAGCCTTAGGGGCGAAACTGAGCCGGGTTCAGGTGATCGCTGCCTACCCTATTACACCACAGTCACCAGTCACTGAAAAACTCTCGGAGTTCGTGGAAAGAGGAGAACTTGATGCCCAATATATTGCCGTTGAGAGTGAGCACAGCGCTCTCGCTGTATGTGTCTCAGCTTCCATGGTGGGCGCTAGAACGTTTACCGCCACTAGCGCCCATGGTTTGGCTTATATGCATGAGATGTTGCACTGGGCTGCTGGAGCTCGCCTTCCTCTGGTCATGGCCTGTGTAAACCGCGCTATGGGGGCTCCATGGAATATCCTGAATGACCAGCAGGATTCTATCTCTCAGCGAGACACTGGTTGGATACAGATATACGCTCGGAACAATCAAGAGATAATAGACTCGGTAATTCAGGCTTACAAGATCGCAGAGTCAATCTATGTACCGGTTATGGTCTGTTACGACGGCTTTATCCTGTCTCACACTGAAATGCCAGTGGACATCCCGGCACAGGAGGATGTGGACAAATTTCTGCCTCCATATAAACCACACACAGTGCTTGATCCTGCTAATCCCAGAAACTATAACCTTGTGACTCTAGCTAACCCACGAGTTAACAGTGAGGGTGTCCTCTGCCATGGCTACATGGAGCTGCGGTATCTTCTCCAAGAAGCACTGCAAAACTCCAAGGAAACGATGATCAAAGTCGGTCAAGAATTTGGTCAATTGTTTGGCAGAAATTATGCCAATATGTGTTGGGAACACAGGTTAGATGATGCCGATGTCGTTATTGTAGCCATGGGTAGTCTAGCAATGGAGGCAACAGTAGCTGCCGATATGCTTCGAAAAGCGGGGCACAAAGTAGGTGTTTTAGGTTTAAGAGTATTCCGACCGTTTCCCAAAACAGAGGTAGTAAAAGTATTGAAAAACTCTTGTCTTGTCGTGGTTTTCGATAAGAATATTAGCTATGGTTTAGAAGGTGCTACTTGTTCGGAGATAAAGGCGGCTCTTTATGGAAGCCCTGTGAGGGCAGCTATTCGAAACTTCATTGTTGGGTTGGGTGGCCGTGACATCAAAGCTAGAGAACTCGTAGACGCAGTAAACAGGTCACTCTTGTCAATGAAAGAAGGCGATTTAAATAAGGAATCTCCCGAATGGATATGCGACATATAAGAGAGCTTACACAATGAAAGTTACTGCAGCTAACCTGACCGAAAAAGAATATTTATTGCCAGGAAATAGAACTTGCCCTGGCTGTGCCTTGGCACTTGCTTACCGGCATATTCTAAAGGCACTAGAAGGACAGGTGATTGTGACAGTACCTCCCAGTTGTCTTACTGTATTGCACGGCATGTATCCTGTAACATCGGTTGCCATTCCCTGTGTGAATACCCCGTTTGCCTCCACCGCAGCCTCGGCTAGCGGTTTGGTTGCTGGGTTGAAAGCTTTGGGCAAAAGAGGGCTGACTGTGTTGGCTATCGCTGGTGACGGTGGGACACATGATATAGGACTCCAGGCATTGAGCGCTGCTGCGGAAAGGCAGACTGACTTTATTTATATCTGCTATGACAATGAAGCCTACATGAACACAGGAAATCAGCGTTCGGGCTCGACGCCATTGGGCGCAATTTCAGGCACTACACCAATTCTAGGCAAGCAGCAAAACCAAAAAGATATAACTGCTATCATGGAAGCTCATAATATACCTTATATCGCTACTGCTAACGCTTCCCATCCCTTGGATCTTTATGAAAAAGTGAAGAAGGCTAGGGCAATACAAGGAACGAGGTTTATACATGTGTTTATACCATGTCCTCCAGGATGGGGCTTTTCCTTCAAGGATACTATCAAGATTGGCAAGCTGGCAACAGAGACGGGATGGGTGATACTTTACGAGATTGAGAATGGTGTTTTCCGCCTTACCGCGGCTAGTCAATCTATTGCTCAGAGAGGCAGTTTGAAGTCATTGAGAGAATATATCCAGGGGCAAGGAAGGTTCAAAAATATCACCGAAGAGCAGATTGCCGAATTACAAAGGTGGGTGGATGCCCGGTGGAAGCGGTGTATGGCTCGAGCGGGCAATTCATATTCTGAGTAACTGATTTTCCGGCTTTTTTGGAATTGCACAAGCAGCATTCGCGATTTTTGGCGTTTAACTTTTTGGCGGAGGGAGAGGGATTCGAACCCTCGACTCCGATTTTACTCGGAGTAAGCGCTTAGCAGGCGCCCGCACTAGACCACTATGCGATCCCTCCACATCCACGCTGGCTGGGTTATTATGCCACACGTTAGCTATATTGACAAAATTCAGAAATCTTAGCCAAGTAGATGTGGCACATCGGGATAACTTGAAGTTTATGTTTCGCATTTACGTGGCAGCTTCTACGCCAGTGGGGTGCTCTTTTCTTCTGACGAAGATGCCAGGATATCTGTGATGCGGCAGCGAAACGTACCAGCCGGAGCGCTAACTTCTACTATCTCCCCCTTTTCTTTATCCAAGATTGCTTTGCCCAAGGGAGAAGCGACGGAGAGTTTACCCTTGGCGGGATTTGCCTCTCGTGGGTCAACTAACGTATAGACGAGCTCTCTGCCTGATGATAAATCCTGAAGCACTACCTTGTCCCCGAATTTCGCTTTGGATGAGCCTCGGGCTTCCTTTATTATTTGTGCCTGATTTAGGATTGCTTCTATTTCCTTAATCCTTCCGTCCAATCGTGCTTTACGTTCTCTAGCAGCTGCTAGAGGAGCATTTTCCCGGAAATCCTTATCGACGGCAGCCTTTTTCATCTCATCAATAACCAAGGTTCGCTCACTCTTAAGTTCAGCTAATTCTTTCTCCAATTTTGCATAGCCCTCTGGAGTTAGTGTAACTTGAGGCTGCTCAGTTTGCCATACCGTGACTATCTTTACCGTGGTCTTTTTTGCTCGGAGGTGAGGAGCCAAGTTTGTACTAGTGAATCCCTTTTTCCTGATGTATGTAAGGAAAGACCGCAGAGGCGTGATTATTGACGGTGTGATTTGTTCGCCATAGCTTGCCACATCTAAAGGGCTGACGTCTTTGACCTGTCTTGATGTCCCGAGCCATCTTATGAATTTAAATATCTCGACTCGGGTCTGTTCTTTTTCTTCCGGAGGTAAACTTGATAGAAAGGCGTTAGCTGCTTCTGCTAATGTTGCATTACGCTCGAGATCCTCAGCCACAAGAAATAAATCATAGCTTCAAAAAGTGTCACTGTCAATTTACACTTTTGCGGGGACTGTCAGTCTTTATCTTCTTAGCTTGGTGTGCTAATCTAACATGCTTGTACTGAAATCATAAGAAAATGTGTATTCTATATGCGGTATAGCTGTCCAGGGATGTCGCGATGAAGGTCTTAGTTCAATGTGATTTCGACGGAACGATTACCGAGGAAGATATTAGTTTTCTTCTTTTAGATACCTTTGCCCAAGGGGACTGGCGGCGATTGCTGCGAGAGTATAAGGAGCACAGAATTTCCGTCGGGGAGTTCAATACCAAGGCTTTTGCCATGGTTAAAGCTGATAACTCTACGATGCTTGAAGCACTGAAGGGAAAAGTTAAGGTACGAGCGGGATTTCAGGAATTGGTAGATTACTGCCGACAAAAAGGCTTCAGATTGGTCATTGTCAGCAACGGTCTGGCTTTTTACATAGTAGCTATATTGAAAAACCTGGGACTAGAAGACATTGAAGTCTATGCGGCACAAGCCTCTTTCCATCCCATGGGGATGAAAGTCCATTATGCAGGACCCAGTGGCGAAGTAATACAGGAGGGGTTTAAAGAGACATACACCAGGTTGTTCAGAAAGCAGGGTTATGAGGTAATGTACGTGGGAAATGGTGATTCAGATATTGCCCCAGCCAGATACGCTCACCACATTTTTGCCACTGGCGATTTGCTGGCATATTGCAAAGAAAACAAGCTTAGTTGTAAACCTTTTGAGAATTTCTTTGACGTCGTAAAAGAGCTAAGGCTTATGTAGCTGCGCTCTCAAAGTTTCCACCATTCCACACAGACTTGAATTCCTCACCTTCAATCATAGGCATCATGGCATCAACTACATTGGCATCATATTTTGTTCCCTTGCCATCTCTGAGCTCTTTTAGAATCTCGGTTGTACTTTTTGCTGGCCGATAGGGACGATGGGAACCCATAGCTTCCACCACATCGCAGACAGCTAGGATACTGATTTCCAGGCTTAACCTATCTGCTGCAGTGCCATTGGGATAGCCTGAGCCGTCTAGCCGTTCGTGGTGTCGCAGTGCCACCTCGGCTACCGGCCAGGGAAGGTTGGCATCCTTTAATATGGTATAGCCCCGTCTGGTATGAGCGCGGATGAGAGCCCATTCTTCTTCACTTAATGACCCCGGCTTGGTGAGGATGCTCTTGGGGATGGAAACCTTTCCAATATCATGAAGCAATCCGTTGAAATAAAGCCTTTCAACCATGTCGTCGGATAGTCCCATGTTCTTGCCGACAAGGCGAGCCAGATTAGCTACTCTTTGCTGATGCTTAGCTGTATATGGGTCGCTATATTCAATCACGCGAGATATGATGGTTGTGAGATTGGTAAAGAACTTCTTCAATTGTTCTTCCGTTTTATAGTGTTTGATAATCTTGCTATAGAATCCTTCGGGTTCTAAGATTTTGTTTTTGCTCTTGATGAAATTTAGATAATGCTCGGTCAGGATTTTCTTACCATCTTTCCTGAAAATTTCCTGCACTATGCTGGATATGGGTTCATCCGTGCGCAGCAGTTTCTCTATTTGTATGGCGAGATATTCCTTGTTTACTTTGGTGAGAGCGTTGGTTGATTTCATTGCGGTTAATTCTTTGAGACAGTAGCTACACAGTTTTTCAAGAGCTGTCCTGCCCGCTGCCATGTCTTGGCTGACATCGGTAGAAAAAACTGCCTCCAGGGAATTGGCAAAGAGGTTGCAATAACGTTCTGCGCTCTCTGTCAATGTCTGTTCCAGTTGCTTATGCTTAGTGAGGTCACTCGCGACAACGAGCGCCACGAATTCACTGCCGTGCTGCCCCAGAGATAAAGAGAGCTCGATAGGAAAGGCAGAACCGTTCTTCCTCAATGCTTCACCCTCAATAAGCCCTGTTTCACCACAATTCCCGCTCAAGAAAGCCGTGATTAGTTCATATTGTCTATCACTGTATGCTTCGGGAAGTAGCTTGGTTATATGCTGACCTAAGATTTCTTTGGCGGAGTAGCCAAAAATTTGCTCAGCACCCTTATTCCAGAATACTATTGTCCCCTCCCGATTCATCCCCACTATGGCATCCTGGGAGGATGCCATAAGAGCTCTGTATATCCCTTCAATTCTAGGCGGCGTTTCTGATTTTCGATGCGGTGGTTCTATTTCCTTCATAAACAATTTTTCTTTTTACTATCATGTCTGCTTCCTTCCCTACTACCGCCGAAAATTCGGTTCTGTTTAGTCATTGTGCTTTGATTGTACTCAACTATCGCCAACTATACCAGATGCCCTGATGCTTTTGCAATAGGAGCGTGGGCAGAAGAAGATAAAAATCTAACCAATTTGAATATCTACAACAGTCCAGATGTTAAGTGTATGCCGGAGATATATCATAATCCTAGAATGGGAGCGATTCCTTGCATAGCTTCGATGCCCAGACTGATAAATTCTTCCAGTTCCAGTCCGATTTCTTGACATGTAGCCACTTGCTCACGATTTACTCCGGCTGCAAAGCTTTTCTCACGAAATCGCTTTATCACTGATTTGGCGGTCAATCCGTTTAGTTTATCGGGGCGAACTAGAGCAGCAGCGGTGATCAGCCCGCTTAAAGGGTCAGCACAGAACAGCGCCTTGTCCAATTTCGTTTCTCGGGGAACACCATGGATTTCGTTGTGGCATAGAATAGCATGCGCTATCGCCTTACTGGCTCCCAGCTCTTGGGCGATGTCAGCGCCCAATTTCCCATGACTGTTCATATCACCCTCAACCAGTTCCACGTCTATATCGTGGATAAGTCCGGTAATTCCCCATTCGTCTTCATTTTCTCCTAGTTTCCTAGCTAAAACTCGCATAATGGCTTCGGTGGCTAACATATGTCTAACCATGTTCTTATCTTGGACGTTGGTACGGATGGAATTAAGAATTTCTGTCCTGTGAAGCTTTGATTTCATGTCAAAACCTTTTCCCGCGACATTGCCAATATACCACGTAGATATTGCCCAGTTAAAGAGGTGTCGTTTTGAGCTAATTCCTCAGGCGTACCGGCGTCTACGAGGTAGCCGCCCTCATCACCAGCTCCTGGACCAAGGTCAATGACCCAGTCAGCGTTTTTGATAACGTCCAAGTGATGCTCGATGACAATTACTGTGTTTCCGTAGTTTACCAGACGCTGTAGCACATTAAGGAGGCAAGCGATGTCTGAGAAGGATAGTCCGGTAGTAGGCTCATCCAGTATGTAGAGTGTTTTGCCTGTGGAGCGTCGAGATAACTCAGCAGCTAATTTTACCCGCTGGGCTTCACCCCCGGAAAGGGTTGGCGCAGGCTGCCCCAGGCAAATATATCCCAAACCTACATCTCGCAATGTTTCTAACTTGTTTTTGACTTTGGGGAAGTGGTCAAAGAAAACCAAGGCTTCGTCCACTGTCATATCCAAAACCTCGGCGATGTTTTTTCCTTTAAAGCGGATTTCTAGTGCCTCGCGATTATATCGCTTCCCTTTACACACCTCGCAGGCGACAGTGACATTGGGCAGAAACTGCATTTCAATCTGTACATAGCCTGCACCTTCACAGGCTTCACACCTGCCTCCTTTTACGTTAAAGGAAAACCGCCCTGGCGGATAGCCACGCATTCTAGCTTCGGGAACAGTAGCAAAAAGCTCTCTAATAGGAGTGAAAGTCCCGGTATAGGTGGCTGGGTTGCTTCTGGGTGTCCTACCAATGGGCGATTGGTCAATATTCACAACCTTGTCAATATGTTCAGTACCCAGAATAGCATCACACTCGCCTGGCTTCTCCTTAGCCCGGTAGAAAATGCGCGCCAGCCTTTTATATAACACTTCACTAATCAGAGAGCTTTTGCCGCTTCCGGAAACACCAGTGACGCAGACGAATTTACCTAGTGGGATACGAACATCAATATTTTTTAAGTTATTCTCGCGAGCACCTTTGATGACCAGTTCCTTTCCTGAGCCACGGCGGCGCTCGACAGGCATGGGAATCTGTTTTGTTCTACTAAGGTATTGCCCAGTTATTGAGCGCGGACAATTCATTATGTTCTGAAGAGTACCTGTGGCAACAATTTCTCCCCCATGCTTGCCAGCCCCCGGTCCCATATCAATGATATGGTCAGCAGCTTTCATCATAGCTTCGTCGTGTTCCACAACGATTATGGTATTATCCAGGTCTCTGAGGCGTTTGAGCGTGGCGATCAAACGAGAGCCATCGGCAGGATGTAGCCCGACTGTTGGTTCATCGCAAATATAGAGGACACCACTGAGCCCGCTGCCAATCTGGGTTGCCAGGCGGATTCTCTGGGCTTCGCCACCACTCAGGGTAGATGAAGCACGATCCAGAGTTAAGTAGCTCAGTCCTATATCTCGGAGGAAGGTCAACCGAGCACGAATCTCTTTGATGATTTGCTTAGCTATAGCAAGTTCCCGGGGACTAATTCTAGCAGGCAACAGCTCTATCCAGCCCAAGGTGTCTGTCACAGATAGGGCAGTGACGTCCATGATGTTTTTATCCATGACGGTAACGGCCAACGATTCCGGCTTGAGCCTCTTGCCCTGGCAAGCCGGGCAAGGACTGGATGCCATATACCGTTCAATGTCGGCTCTAACACTGTCGGAGTCTGTCTCTCGATAGCGGCGCTCCAGATGGGGTATGACGCCTTCAAAATTCGTGTAGTAGTGGTGCAGCCTTCCATAGCGATCCTCATATATGGCGGGTACCATCTCGCTGGGGTCGCCGTAGAGGATCACTTGCAATTGCTCTTCGCTTAAGTCCTTTACTGGCGTGGATAGAGAGAAGCCGTAGCGGCGCCCCAGAGACTGCAATATACTGGTGTACCAGGTGCTCATCTGACCATTTCTGGTCCAGGGCTGGATAGCCCCTTCGCCTAGACTAAGCTCCTTGTCTGGGATAACCAAGTTAGGGTCAATTTCCAGCTTGCAGCCCAGACCCGTGCAAGCTGGGCATGCTCCGTAGGGACTGTTGAAGCTGAATGTTCTGGGGGCGATCTCCCCCAGGCTTACTCCGCAGTAAACGCAGGCAAAATGCTCGGAGAAAAGCAGTTCTTCGCCGTCAAGGATCTTGACGAGCACTACGCCAGAGCCCAGCTTAAGCGCTGTCTCGATGGAGTCAGCCAGACGAGCATCGCTTTCGTTTTGCTCTATTTGAAGCCTATCAACTATTACCTCGATAGTATGCTTTTTATTCTTATCTAGTTGGAATTCCTCCGAAAGATCATAAATTTGCCCATCAACTCGGACTCTGACAAAGCCTGCCTTTTGCAAGTCCTTGAAGATTGCCTGATGCTCACCCTTACGGTCTCTAACGAGCGGTGCCAGAATCATGATGCGGGTGCCCTGAGGTATTTCTTTTACAGCATCCACGATTTGCTGCACAGTCTGGCGGGAGATTTCGCGACCGCACTTGGGGCAGTGAGGATGTCCGATGCGTGCGAAGAGGAGGCGCAGATAGTCATAGATTTCGGTCATCGTGCCTACCGTAGACCTGGGGTTGTGTGGTGGCCCCTTCTGGTCAATGGAGATAGCCGGGCTCAGCCCTTCGAGGTAATCAACGTCGGGCTTCTCCATCTGACCCAGAAACTGGCGAGCATAGGCTGAAAGTGACTCAACATAGCGCCGCTGCCCTTCCGCATAGATGGTATCGAAAGCGAGTGAGCTCTTTCCCGAGCCGGAAACGCCGGTGATAACCACCAGCTTGTTCCTGGGGATGACAACGTCTATATCCTTGAGGTTATGCTCTCGGGCACCCTTGACAAAAATAGCATCGGGCATGACATTTCAATTGTAGCATCATGCCCGATGCTTCTCAAAAAACTAGCTTAGCTTTATCAGTCCGTGGAAGTTCGCCAATATAGGCGCCAGCATCAGAGATATCACCGACATTAGCTTGAGCATTATATTCAAGGAGGGTCCAGCCGTATCCTTCATAGGGTCGCCAGCAGTATCTCCGACTACGGCTGCCTTGTGAGCTTCGGAACCTTTCCCGCCGAACTGCCCTGCTTCAATATATTTCTTGGCGTTATCCCAGGCGCCGCCGGCGTTGTTGAGGGTGATAGCTAGGACGAAGCCAGTAGCTAAGGAGCCAGTAAGAAAGCCGGCTAAAGCGTACTTACCCAGTACTACTCCCACGACTATGGGTGCAATGATTGCCATAATGGACGGAACGAGCATTTCTTTTAGGGCTATTCTGGTAGCGATGTCCACGCACTTGCCATATTCAGGGCGGGCTGTGCCCTCCATCAAGCCCTTGATTTCGCGCCACTGTCGGCGGACCTCATCAACAATGGCTGCTGTGGTGACGCCGACCGCCTTCATAGTCATGGCACAGAAGATGGCAGGGATGAGAGCGCCGATGACCACCCCGACGATGACTGGCGTGCTCAGCAGGCTCAATTCCGGGGGAAGCGGGTTCAAGCTGCCATTTGAGATTGTCACTATTCCGGCTGCCATGGCAAAGGCTAGGATTAAGCCCAGCGAATTCATAACTGCAGCACCAATGGCGAACCCCTTGCCAGTAGCTGCTGTCGTGTTGCCTAGGGAGTCAAGGGCATCAGTCTTCTCCCGCACCTCAGGGGGTAACGCCGCTTGTGTGGCAATGCCGCCGGCATTATCGGCTATTGGTCCGTAAGCATCTGTCGCCAGCGTTACACCAAGCGTGGAAAGCATACCGACAGCGGCCAAAGCGACACCATAGAAGCTGCCGAACTTGTAGGCTACGATGGTAGCCAGAGCTATCAATACTATGGGCGGCCATGTACTCATCAGACCGGTGGCAAAGCCTCGAATAATAGTCGCGCCACCACCGCTAGTGGAAGCTTCAGAAATTTCTCGCGTTGGCTTGAAGGCGTAGGAGGTAAAATAGTTTGTACTTTCTCCCATGAGGGCGCCAGCGACAAGCCCAGCCAGCATAGCCCAGAAAAGACCTAGGTTAGCACCCAAAAAATGAATCACGAGAAATCCGAACACTGCTGCTAGTACCGTGGCAGTTAATGTCCCACGCCGCAAAGCCCCCAAGAGAGCACTCATCTCCACTTTCTCCCCAACTCTGACCATGAAGCAACCAATCACCGAAGCCACAATGCCAGCAGCCATGATAAGGAGAGGTAGCCACCAAGCTCGTTGCAAAGCAACTTCAGGCGAAAGTGTGGGAAACAATACATCTTTTACCCAGGGTGCTACAACAACTCCAACTGTGGTAAGAGTCATAGTGGCCACAACCGTTTCCACATAAGATTCAAAAAGGTCAGCGCCCATGCCGCACACATCGCCAACATTGTCCCCAACGTTGTCCGCTATTACGGCAGCATTCCTGGGATCATCCTCGGGTATTCCTGCCTCCACCTTGCCCACCAAATCGGATCCAGCATCAGCTCCTTTTGTGAAAATCCCACCGCCAACCCTGGCAAAAAGGGCGACCAGCGAAGCACCCGTACCATAAGCAGGTATGATGTACAGAAACTGGTAATCGGGCAGGTTATGCCAGGCGAAGTAAAGAACAGACAGCCCTATGATGCCAATGCTGACCACTGTCAGCCCCATAACTGCCCCACCTCGGAAGGAAACCTTGAGTGCTTGATTCAGGCTCTTCTGCGCGGCTGCACAAGTGCGTCCATTGGACCGCAGAGCCATGTTCATGCCGGCATATCCAGCCCCCATAGAACAGACAGCACCAAACACGAAAGCCAAACTCATCCTCCAGCCTAACCCTTCTCTGAAAACGAGGCCTAAGAGTACAGCTATCACAACTACCACAACAGCCAAAGTGCGATATTCTCTATGGATAAAAGCAAGCCCCCCTTCCTTAATGGCAGCAGAGATTTCTCTTAGCCTTGCTGACCCTTCGTCTTGCTTTAAAACATATCGGACAAAATACGCCACCACGCCTGCCCCCACGAGTCCCACGCCAATGCAAATCCAAACTAAATTATCCATGGCTCCTCCTAATAAGGACGAAAAATTAGGGCACTCAAGCCAAGTTTAAGTGCCCCCACTCCTATCCAGGAAACATACATGCTAGGGACATAAGTCTAATAAAAAAGGTTAGGTTCGTCAACGACACACAATTGAGCCAATAAGCCTCCAACACTGGGCCCGGCAGGGAAAGGAAAAATTGACCTCGGTTACCGCTGGGCAGTAAAATCAGCTCTTACCGTGAACAAAATCCCAGAGACGACGGTTATGGTTCTTGGTCGCAGTCTACTCAAACAAAATAGCCTGCAAAGGAGCTGAACATGGATTTTGAGTTCACCGAAGAGCAAAAGATGTTCCAGACAATGGTGAGAAAGTTCTGTGCGGCAGAAATCGAGCCTTACGCTGCCAAATGGGACGAGACAAGCGAATTTCCCTACGATGTTATCAAGAAGATGGCTGATGCTGGATTATTTGGTGTCCACTTTCCTGAGGAATATGGTGGGAGTGGAGACGAAATAACCTTCACTATAGCCACGGAAGAAATTGCCCATGCCTGTGCCGGTTTGAGTGTGGTGTATCTGGTTAGCTTGGGTTTGTCCATTTATCCGATTATGATGTATGGCACTGAGCAGCAAAAGAGACACTATATCCCTCGAGTGATCAATGGGGCAATCGTGGCATTTGCCTTAACTGAAGCCATGGCGGGCAGTGATGTGGCTGCGCTGGAAACGAGGTATACCCGGGAGGGCGACTATTATGTTCTGAATGGTCAGAAGATTTTCATCAGTAATGGTGCTGAAGCTAGCTTTGTAACCACGTTTGCGACCAAGGATAAGTCGTTAGGCTATCGTGGCATCAGTGCCTTTGTCGTGGACAAGGGCACTAAAGGCTTCTCTGTCGGTAAGGTAGAAAGAAAAATGGGTTTGCATCCAGCTTCAGCGACGGAACTCATTTTTGACAATTGTAAGATACCCGTTGCCAATATGGTAGGCGAGGAAGGGCGCGGATTCAGGATAGCTTTGGAGGCGATAGATACCAGTCGTATTAGCATAGCTGCACAAGCACTGGGTATCGCTCAAGCGGCTTATGATGCGGCTGTGGCATATGCTAAGGAAAGGAAGCAATTCGACACTGAGTTAGCGCGGTTTCAGGCAATTCAATGGATGATAGCCGATATGGCTACGGAGATAGACGCGGCTCGCCTGCTGGTCTATAGAGCTGCCTGGTTAACCAAGAAACATAAACACGCGCCACCCAAGGAAGCGGCAATGGCTAAGCTTTTCGCCTCCGAAGCAGCCCATAGAGTCTGCCACAAAGCCGTTCAGATATTTGGTGGCTATGGCTATACTAAGGATTTCGCCGTGGAACGCTATTATCGCGATCAGAGAATAACGGAGATATATGAAGGAACCTCGGAAATGCAGAGGTGGACCATTGCTCGTCAGGTACTGGGCGTAAAGTGAGGTGGCTATTATGTTTACAGAGAAAACCCTGCAAGAAGTACAAGAAGGTAGAAAGAAATGGGAGAGGGAAGTAGAAAAGGTCAGAAAACAAGGCGTTGAGGAGAAGAAAAGGTTCTCCACTGTCTCCGATCTGGAAATAAAAGCAATCTATACCCCGGAAGACATCAAAGACTTAGATTTTGGTCAAGATATTGGCTATCCTGGTCTTTATCCCTTTACCAGGGGATGTCAACCCACGATGTATCGAGGGAAAAAATGGACCTTCCGGATGTTTTCCGGAATGGGCACCGCTGAAGACACGAACAAAAGATGGCATCACCTACTTAAGGAAGGTGAGACAGGACTAAGCACTGCCTTCGACTTCCCGACATTGATGGGATATGATTCCGATTCGCCGCGAGCTAGGGGTGAGTGTGGGAAATGTGGCGTGGCAATTGACACTCTCAGAGATTTCGAAATTCTGACTGACGGAATTCCTTTAGATAAGGTTACCACCTCGATGACCATCAATCCGCCAGCTTCGATACTCTGGGCGATGTATCTAGTTGTCGCTAACAAAGCGGGGAGCGGCTGGGATAAGATCGGGGGCACGATTCAGAACGACATGTTGAAGGAGTTTATTGCCCAGAAGACGTTTATGCTTCCCCCTGAACCATCAATGAGGCTGATAGCCGACACCATCGAGTTTGGCACTCAATATGTACCCCTATGGAATCCCATAAGTATTAGCGGCTATCACATTCGAGAAGCAGGCTCCACTGCTATTCAAGAACTGGCATTTACGCTGGCTGATGGCATAGCCTATGTCCAATATGTCATAGATAGAAAGAAGCTAGATGTGGATTCCTTTGCCCCTCGTCTATCTTTCTTCTTCAATTCTCATCTCGATTTCTTTGAGGAGATTGCCAAGTTCAGAGCAGCCAGGAGAATGTGGGCAAAAATCATGAGATACAGATTCAAGGCTAAGAACCCGCGTTCGTGGTGGATGAGGTTCCATACCCAGACTGCTGGCTGCTCTCTAACCGCTCAGCAACCATACAATAATGTCATCAGGACTACCACTGAAGCTCTGGCAGCAGTGCTGGGCGGGACGCAATCTTTACATACCAACGCCTTGGACGAGACTTTGGCTTTGCCCTCTGAATTTGCAGCTACTCTGGCTTTGCGCGCTCAACAGATTCTTGCTGACGAAATTGGAGTGGCAAACACCATAGACCCGTTGGCAGGCTCTTATTTCATTGAATCTTTGACCAATGAGATAGAAGGGAAAGCTTGGGAATACATCAATAAGATAGACGAAATGGGAGGGATGTTGGCTGCCATTGATAAGGGCTTTCCGCAAATGGAAATCGCCGATGCCGCCTATCGTTATCAGCAGCAGATAGAAAGTGGCGAAAGGATTGTTGTCGGAGTGAACAAATATGTTGTTGAAGAGGAGAGTCATCCCGAGATACTCACAATAGATGAAACAGTGGAAGAGAAGCAAATTGCCAGGTTACGAGAAGTTAAGAAGACCAGGGATAACCGTAGAGTGACGCAGCTTTTGAGCGACTTACGCGCTGCCTCCAAAACAGACAAAAACCTAATGCCCTACGTGATTGAGGCAGTGAGAGAATATGCTACTGAGCAAGAGATTTGCGACGTGTGGAGGGACATATTCGGGGAGTATCGAGACCCGGGATTTTATTGACCTTCATCTGGGTTGTGGGGTCAAGGCGAGATAGGATGGCGCGAGGATTATGTAGTATGAGGCTTTAGCTTGAAGCGGGGTTGAAAATGAACTCACGTAGAAAGATACGAGTTCTGGTAGCTAAACCTGGGCTGGATGGGCATGATCGGGGTGCTAGAGTCATAGCCAGGGCGTTCCGGGACGCTGGGTTTGAGGTAGTATACACCGGTTTGCATCAGACGCCGGAGCAAATTGTGGCGGCGGCGGTGCAGGAGGATGTTGACCTGATCGGGCTCAGTTGCCTGTCTGGAGCTCATATGCACCTATTCAGGCGGGTGATGGATTTATTGAAAGAGAAAAAGGTAGACGACATACCAGTCATCGGTGGTGGTATTATTCCCAAGAGGGACATCCCCAAGCTCAAACAATTGGGAGTCAAGGAAATATTCTTGCCCGGCACCCCCCTTGATGAAATAATAGGTTGGGTACGGGATAACGTAAAACCGCGCTGCTGAGATTAAAATCCATACCCTTTTTCGTGTTTACCAGTCATAAGATTTGGGGTAAAATAGATTTCGATTTCGCGGGAGTAACTCAGTGGTAGAGTGCCTGCCTTCCAAGCAGGGTGTCGCGGGTTCGAGTCCCGTCTCCCGCTCCAGAGTGGGCTCGTAGCTCAGGGGCAGAGCGGCCGGCTCATAACCGGTTGGTCGTAGGTTCGAATCCTACCGAGCCCATTTTGTAGTTCACCCGTTGAAGTTGTTCCTGACAGCCCGTAGAATATTGACAAGAACCATGGGCTGTGTATAATACTATACATAGTATACCGATGTATCAATATTAACCTCAGATGTCTGATAAGAGTGTGAGTTATGATGAGCTAGCACCGGGCTACAATTTCCCTCCCGCCACTTACGAATTAAACGCCTCTCTGGTGTCCAAGTATTTGAGAGCTGTGGATAGCCCGGGTGATGGATTTGTTCCTCCTCTAGCCATCACGGCGTGCGCTATAGCCGCTATGATAAAGTCTCTCTCTTTACCTCCTGGTACCATAGCTATACATGCCTCACAGGAGTTAGAGTTTTTTAAACTGATGCCTGTTGGCGCTACCATAGAGTGTCGTAGCAGAGTGGCACAAAAGATAACACGGGGCAAAATGAGCATGCTAATCCTGGAAACAGAAATTTTCGACAAAAACGGGGAAAAGGTGCAGGCAGGAAAGGCGACGGTAGCATTGCCAGGCTAGAGCGAAATGGTCAGGGACATCCGAGAAAGTCAGGCTCTTAATCCTGTAGTGAAACACATCACTCAGGAGAAGATTAATCTCTATGCTGAAGCATCAGGAGATTTCAATCCAATTCATGTGGATGAAGCTTTCGCTGCCAGGACTCCTTTAGGGGGCACCATTGCCCACGGGATGCTGAGTTTGGCTTACGTCTCGGAGATGATGACGTCAGCTTTTGGGCGCAGTTGGGTTTCTGGAGGCAAACTCCGTGCCAGGTTCAAGGAAGCAGCGCGTCCAGGGGATACTCTAACTATCAGTGGTAAGATTGATTGCGTGGAACAAAAAGATAATGTATCATACGCAAATTGCACTTTTGAGTGTCGTAATCAGAAAGGCGAAACGATAGTTGTAGGGGAAGCAGCAGTCAAGGTTTCAAAATGATGGACAAAAATATGGCTCAAAATGGCAAGATAAAGGTAGCAGTGGATGCCATGGGCGGTGATTACGCTCCTGAAGAAATAGTCAAAGGAGCAGTGTTAGCATCTCAAAAAGATGATGTAGAAGTCATCTTGGTTGGCTGTGTAGATATTTTGAAGAAGGAATTAGCTGAACATAAATTAACAAATAGTTCGTCTATTCACATTGTCGAAGCTAAAGAAGTTATCACGGAAGACGAATCGCCTGTGGACGTAATCCGCCGCAAGCCCAATTGCTCGGTGGCTATAGGTGCTAAGCTGGTGAAATTGGGTGAAGCAGATGCCTTGGTCAGCGCAGGTTCAACCGGTGCGGCGGCAATAAGTGCCATTCAATTTATAGGCATGCTGGATGGAGTATATCGTCCAGCACTCGTCGGTTCCCTGGGAAGCTTTGCGCCCAATACCGTGATGGTAGACCTTGGAGCGAATGTAGATTGTAAGCCGCATCAATATTTGACCTTCGCCATCTGCGGTTCGGTGTACGCGAAGAAGTTCCTTGGTATTGATAACCCCAAGATAGGTCTGCTCAGTACAGGCCAAGAACCAGGTAAAGGGACAGAAGCCGTGCGGGAAGCCTATTCTCTTCTCAAGAATAGCGGGTTGAACTTCGTCGGTTATATAGAAGGCAACGATATCTTGAACGGCAAAGCCAACGTTATCGTCTGCGACGGCTTCGTGGGGAATGTTCTGTTGAAATTCTATGAGAGCATCGGTGGCTATGCCAAGAGCTGGACAGAGCGAAAGCTCAAGAAATATCCGCCTTTAAGCGCTTTAGTCAAATTACTGTTTGATAGACTATTTCCCTCAACCAAAATATCGAGCGAAACTGAGAAGCGGGCTGGTGGAATTCTGTGGGGTGTAGATGGGGTTGTCAGAGTAGCACACGGGGCAAGCCGAGCTCCACAAATAGCCAATGCCATAGAAAGTGCTAAAGAAGCTGTAAAAGCTAACGTTATTGAAAGCTTGAAGATAGAATTAGCGAAATTTAACCAAGGGGGTAAATTATGACTATCGAAGAACAGGTAAGAGAAATAGTAGCTAGGATTACTCGTGTTGACAAGAGCATCATTACCAGGGAAAGCACGTTTAAGGATATTAAAGCGGATTCTCTAGATATAGTGCAGGCGCTAGTGGCGGTAGAGGAGACTTTCGGGATTGAGATTCCTGATGAAGAAGCTCGGAAATTTCGCAACTTTGGCGACTTTGTCTCTTATGTGGAGAGCCGAGTAGCCCAAAGGGAGAGAGTCTAGCGTGTCCCTCGAAGGGAAGGTAGCTTTGATAACAGGTGGTGGGCGAGGTATCGGACGGGCGATTGCTCTAAAATTAGCCTCTCAAGGTAGCGATATTATTGTCAATTTTTTCCGCCGCCGCGAAACTGCGGAACAAACAGCCAAAGAAATCAGAGCTCTAGGTGTGAAAGCCGAAGTTATCCGGGCTAACGTTGGTGATGCAGCAAAAATAGACGAGATGTTCAATGCAATAGCCGATAAGTTTGGTCACTTGGACATTTTGATCAACAATGCTGCTTCTGGTGTCGGCCGCCCTGTGATGGACATAGATGTTCAGGCTTGGGAATGGACTATGAACATTAATGTCCGGGCTTGCTTACTCTGTGCTCAAAGGGCGGCTAAGCTAATGGGAGGACAGGGAGGCAAAATAGTTAACCTTTCCAGCCTGGGTTCATTTCTTGTCTGGCCGACATATGCCGTTGTGGGGGTATCTAAAGCTGCTCTAGAAGCCTTAACTCGTTACCTGGCAATTGAGTTAGCACCTTTAAAAATTTGCGTTAACGCTATAGCTGCCTCTTTTGTGGAGACAGAGGCTCTCAAATTCTACTTTGCCCAGGGCGACAGCAAGGTGAATATTTCCATAACACCAGCGGGAAGGATGGTAACCCCTGAGGATGTAGCTAATGTGGTCGCCTTCCTGTGCAGCGAAGAGGCGTATATGATAAGAGGGCAAACAATAATCGTTGATGGCGGCTTTTCTCTTCACGGTTCTTCACTTCAGTGGAAAGGGAAGGATCAGTAGACAATGTCTGGAAATCCTAAGAATATGGCGAGTATATGGGGCACGATAGACATACCGAGAGTTGTAGTTACCGGTATGGGGACTATTAATCCTTTGGGATTGGGTGTGAAGGAATTCTGGGAAGGATTGGTTGCTGGAAAGTCAGGCATTGGACTTATTACTCGTTTTGACAGTGGTAAATTTCGAGTGAAGGTGGATGCCGAGGTGCGTGGTTTCGATCCCACGAAGTATATGGACTTGAAGGTGGTTGACCGAACTTCGAGGACTGTCCAGTTTGCTATTGCTGCTGCCAAAGAGGCAGTAGAATCAGCTCGTTTGAACATGACTCAGGAAAAGCCTGAGCGAGTAGGAGTCATCATTTCCACGATGACAGAGCAAGGCTATGTTGTGAGGGGATGGGAGTCATTTCAGAAACTTGGTCCCAGAGGTGTGGATGTGCTTTTCACTACCAAGCAAAGCGCTAGCGCAGCATCTATGCACGTAGGTATGATGCTGGGGGCAAAGGGACCTAACAGCAGTGTGAATAGCCTTTGCGCCAGTGGTATAGATGCCATTGGCACGGCGATGAATCTTATTCGTTTAGGGTATGCCGATGTGATGATAGCCGGAGGCTCTGACTCCAGCTTGGAACCTGTAAGCATAGCCGGGCTGGAAATCCTGGGAGCTCTTACTAGGGAGGCTGATCCCGCTAAAGCTTGTCGCCCATTTGACCTCAACCGCAGCGGTTTTGTTTATGGCGAAGGTGCGGGTGTAGTCGTCTTGGAGAGTTATGAGCATGCTAAAAGGCGTGGTGTGCCTATCCTGGTTGAAGTTGCTGGTGCCGGTTGGTCTTTTGATGCCTATGACGCGACTGCTCCAGCTCCCGAAACTGAGGCTTATGCCATGCGTACTGCTTTGGAAAACGCTAAGGTAAGAATCGAAGACGTTGATTACGTCAATGCTCATGGCACGAGTACGAAGCTGAACGACGCCTGTGAAACCAAGGCGATCAAGATGGTGTTTGGAGAGTATGCTTACAAGATTCCTATCAGCTCTACTAAGTCCATGATCGGGCACTGTATTACTGCGGCTGGTGCCATTGAGGCGATCGCTGCAATATTGGTCATGAATCATGGGATTATCCATCCAACCATAAACTATGAGACCCCTGACCCGGCATGCGATCTAGATTATGTTCCGAATAAAGCGCGTCCAGCCACCGTGAATGTCTGTCTCAAGAACAGTTTCGGTTTGGGTGGTGAAAACTGCTGTGTGGTGTTTAGACGCATCAACGAGTGAGGTTGTCTATGGAATTAAAGGATAAGGCAGCTTTAGTGACCGGTGCCTCTCGGGGTATTGGCAAAGCTATTGCTTTGAAGCTAGCCAGCCTTGGTGCTAGGGTGGCGGTTAATTATGTAACAATCGAGCCCAGCAACCAGGCTGATGCCGACGAAGTGGTGAATAACATAACTTCTTCAGGCGGAGAGGCTATAGCGGTGGAGGCCGATGTTCGGAACAGTGAAGCAGTGAAAGCTATGGTGGAGCATATAACTAACAAGTGGGGCAAGATTGACATTCTCGTGAACAATGCTGGAATAAATAGAGACACGCTTTTGTTAAGAATGCCTGACGAAGCTTGGGATGACGTAATCAACACTAACCTGCGTGGAGCATACTTATGTACGAAATTTGCCCTTAGGTCAATGATGAGGCAGGAATGGGGGCGGATCATTAATATATCGTCCGTGGCTGGGATAGTGGGTAACGTTGGTCAAAGCAACTATGCCGCATCCAAAGGAGGAATCATCGCTTTTACCAAAAGTGTGGCTCGAGAAGTAGGCTCTCGCAAGATAACAGTCAACGCTGTTGCCCCGGGCTTCATTGTTACAGGGATGACTGATAAGTTACCGGCAGAAAGAAAAGAAGCTATACTAGCTATGATTCCCTTACAACGCTTCGGACAACCCAACGATGTAGCCGAGCTGGTAGCTTTTTTGGCCAGCGAAAGAGCTAGCTATATCACAGGACAGATTATTACCATAGATGGTGGAGCATTCCCTTAATGAGTTAACAGTGTTAGGTAGCGATTCATCACTGTTAATTTTATGAGGGTTTGGAGGGTTTAGTTATATTTGAGTGCAGAAAAGAGTATTGACAAAAAATTGGTTATATCTATAATACTTTGCACCACAATAGGGGGATATGTAGGCAATCTGGATCTTTCGCGGTTTCATAACTTTTGGGAAGGTTACATCTCCCGGAGCGATAATACGCTGACAAAATGTTGAAGAGAAGACTTTATGTTTATGGTGGGGTATTGACAAGAAGTTTTTTTGTATTCATAATACATCGTATCACGATATAGATGATGATTTTATTAAACACGGAGTCGGGGATAAGGTGTAGTAGATTCAGTCGTTGTCGTATTCCTATTTATCGCAGTAAGGTGCCATGAGATTATTAGTGCCAACAAATTGGGACACCAATCTGATATCGCCACTCAGTAAATTGGATGCTGAGGTGGAATTATATGGTGTGCTGCCAACCTCAATGACAGGTAGTGGGGGCAGGGGTCCCGATAACATTCGCATAGTAGAAGCTCAGGCTGAGGAATACATTGAGCAAGCACATTCAGCAGGTTTGAAGTTTGATTATCTGCTAAATGCTCCCAGTATGGGTAATATGGAGTGGGATGAGGATGTCCATCAGGAATTGTTAATGCATCTGAAGTGGATTAGCGAGAGTGGCGTGGATAGTGTTACAGTAACCATCCCTTATTTGGTCGAGCTTATAAAGCGTCAGTTCCCCAACCTCAAGGTAAGAGTATCTACCATTGCCCATGTGAACAGCGTCGCTAGAGCTAAATTTTTTGAGTCTTTGGGTGCTGATTCTATTACTTTGGACTTCAACATAAATCGGGACTTCAAGTTGCTGCAGGCTATAAGAAGTGCGGTAAGCTGTGAACTCACTATATTGTTGAATAACCTATGTTTGTACCAGTGTCCCTACGAATACTATCATCATGATAGCTTGGGACATGCTAGCCAAAGTTATAATCCTCTTGCCGGCTACTATATAGACTATTGTGTACTTCGTTGCACTCTAGACCGGCTTTGTGATATTTCTCAGGTCATTAAATGCCGCTGGGTAAGACCAGAAGACATTCATATTTATGAAGAAATCGGTATTAATGTGTTCAAAACCAGCGGTAGGTCAATGACGAGCAAGGCGATTTTAGATACCGCCCAGGCGTATTCATTACGCCGTTATCAAGGAAACCTCTACGATATTCTGAATGTCCTTGCTCCCAAAACGAGGTTAAATGGTTCTGCTTTATTAAGTGTACAAAATAGCGTTATCGGCTCACTGCCCGAATTCTATATTGATAACCAGGCTCTGGAAGGATTCATAGATTTCTTTAGAAAGCAGAATTGTCTATCAGGGTGTGCTAATTGTGATTATTGTCAGAAAATAGCCAACAAGGTCGTAAAGTTTGATCGCGAAGAAGTAGAGGAGTATATTGCGTCGCTTAGTGCGTACTTAGATAATTTATCCAGCAGTAGGATGTTTAAGGTTAAGGCTGGAGTAAAAAAGCGCCTGCGTTAAGTGAAGCCTTAAAGTATCGCAGAAGACGCCTTCGGTTCTAAAAGATTTCCTTCTTCAACTATACACTTCATTTCATTAGGTTTTTTGCGGAGGCTGAGATACATGGGTAACACCTGTGGTATGTTCGGTGATGCCAACATATCACAGGAGTTACCGAAATGAGGAAGCTAGCCAGTTTTTACTTCTTTAGACGAAAACCCATTGTCCAAAAAGATAGCTATGAATCCTGGAGAGGAGTAGCCAATCTTCTCAATCTTAAAGCCCACGAAAGGCTGAGAGTGGAGTGGATGGTGTTCTACTATACCGCAGGAAAAGAGAATGCCACTCTCACTGCCCAGCACTTCGGTATCTCCAGGAAGACCTTCCATAAGTGGTTAAGACGCTTCCAGGACTCTAAATACAATGTGCGTAGCCTTCATGACCAATCTAAAACCCCTCACCATAAGAGAAAGTGGGAAGTTACTCTTATCAAGGAAGATAGGATAAGAAGCTCAGGGTCGGCTGCCGATTTCTTATACAGGCTACGCTACGTGGTAAACCAGCCTATTGAAAATCTTCTGACAGATAACGGGAGTGAGTTTGCCTGGGAATTTGAAAGAGCTGCTGGCAGTTTAGGCATACAGAGGTATTTCTCCAGAGTGAAAACCCAAAGGATAACCCGGAGATAGAGAGGTTTAATGAGACACTGGAGTACGAATGGCTTTATGACTGTAATCTATCCCTGGAGCCTGAAGAACTAAACCCCTGGCTGACCGAGTGGCTCATAGAATATAACTTCCACCGTCCACATCAGTCCCTTGCCTATCTTACCCCTATACAGTATATTGAAAGGGAGCTTGCTAAAATCCGCAGCCGACTGTCACCTATGTACTCAGCCACCACAATTAGTTGACAGCCAAAGCACGCTGTGTTACATTATCAGCTTAGCGTCTACTAGAAGGTAGAGTTTAGAGAATCACAAAAGCCGGCTGGCTGGAGCCGAGCAAAGTTTCCTCAAGGTAGACCGGCACATAACCAGACGGCTTTTTGATTGTTTAGATGTAGAAGGAGAGAGTAGAAATGCCAACAATTAATCAACTTGTCCACAAAGGACGGCGAAAAATAGTAGGGAAAAGCAAGGTCCCGGCACTGCATTACATGCGAAATACGATGAAGGGGAGAGTCACATGGGTTGATGAGGGCGCTCCTCAAAAAAGAGGAGTATGTGTTCTAGTGAAGACAGTTACGCCCAAAAAACCCAACTCAGCGCTGCGTAAAGTTGCTCGTGTTAGGTTGACCAATGGCATGGAAGTGACGGCTTACATCCCAGGCGAAGGACATAATTTGCAGGAACACTCAGTAGTGTTGATCCGTGGGGGTCGAGTTAAGGATGTTCCGGGAATTCGGTATCATATTATTCGCGGCACATTGGACACTGAAGGAGTGGCCAATCGTAAACAGGGCCGCAGCAAATATGGAGCCAAAGTGCAAAAACAGTGAGGGTGTCAGATGCCAAGAGGGGCTAAAGAAGTAATAAAAAGAATACCGCCACCTGATGCCAAGTATGGCAGTGTCACCGTAGCTAAATTCATCAACAAGCTTATGCTACGGGGACAAAAAGCTACTGCTGAGCGCATCGTCTATGGTGCGTTGGAGCTTGCTGCTCAGCAAGCCAAAAGAGAGCCTGTAGATATTCTAGAACAAGCGATAAAGAACACCATGCCCCTTCTAAAGGTCAAATCGCGGCGTGTTGGTGGGGCTACATATCAAGTTCCGGTAGAGGTGCCGGAAGACCAAGGGCATTCTATCGCTATGAAATGGCTTATTGCTTCCGCGCGGGTTCGTGGTGGTAAATCCATGGTAGAAAAGCTGGCAAGCGAGTTGGTTGATGCTATTAATAATCGGGGGGCGGCAATCAAAAAACGTGACGATGTTCATAAGATGGCGGAGGCTAACAAAGCCTTCGTTCACTATCGTTGGTGAGAAGTCGTGTTGAAAGCAGTAATTGAAGCAAGGAACAAGACCATGTCGCGGACTTTTCCTTTGGAGAAGATACGAAATATAGGGATCATTGCTCATATAGATGCTGGCAAGACCACAGCTACTGAGATGATCCTCCATCACACGGGGCGTACCTATAAGATTGGAAGTGTGGACGAAGGAACAGCAGTAATGGATTGGATGGAGCAAGAAAAAGAGCGGGGCATAACCATTACGGCTGCTGCTACTACCTGCCAGTGGAGAGAACATCGGATAAACATTATTGATACCCCTGGCCATGTGGATTTTACTGCTGAGGTGGAACGCAGTCTCCGCGTGCTGGATGGTGGTGTTGTCATCTTTGACGGTGTGGCTGGAGTGGAAGCCCAATCAGAAGCTGTCTGGCGCCAGGCAAATAAATATGGTGTGGCGAGGATTTGCTTCGTTAACAAGATGGACAGAGTGGGAGCCGATTTTTATCACACAGTAACCATGATTAAAGAAAGGTTGCGATGCAAAGCATTGCCGATACAAGTTCCGCTAGGCAGTGAAAAAGACTTTCGAGGTATTGTTGACCTCATGGAGAATAAAGTCATAGTTTTCCCTGATGAAGCGGAGTCAGCATCAATTGAAGAAGGTAAGACACTGCTGGCTAAGCATCGTCAAGCACTGATTGAGAACTTAGCCGAGCTCGATGAACAGATTATGATGAGCTATCTCGATGGGAAAGAGCTCTCAGCTTCGGAAATCAAGGCTGCTATAAGAAAGCTAACTATTTCTAGTCGTGTTGTGCCTATCCTCTGTGGCAGTGCCTTACGAGATAAAGGCATCGAGTTCTTGCTTGACGCTATTGTAGATTACCTTCCCTCGCCATTGGATATCCCTCCTGTCGCCGGGACAAATCCTGAAACTGGAGAAAAAGTCATCCGTTTGGCGAGTGATGATGAGCCATTTTCATCATTGGCGTTTAAAACAGTTTTTGACCCATTTATGGGCAGGCTGGTTTATTTACGTGTATATTCAGGCAAGATAAAAGCTGGAGCACAAGTTCTGAATGTCACGACTGGCAGGAAAGAAAGGCTAGGGAAGTTGTATGTTATGCATGCGGATCATCGTGAGGAGATAGACTATGCTGATACGGGAAGCATTGTAGCTACCGTGGGGCTTAAGACCACATCTACAGGCGATACTCTGTGTGAGCCTACCAAACCAGTGCTTTTCGAAGCTATACGGTTTGCTGAGCCAGTACTTTCCATGGCTGTTGAACCTAAAAGTAAGCTTGATCAAGATAAACTAGATGATGCCTTGGCTAAACTAGCTATGGAGGACCCCACGTTTAAGGTTTACTATGACAAAGAAACAGGGCAAACTCTGATTTCGGGTATGGGTGAACTACACCTCGAAGTGTTGATGGAGCGTATATATCGTGAATATGGCATAAAGGTCAATGCTGGCAAGCCTCAGGTTGCTTACAAGGAAACGATCACGGTCCCTGTAGAATCTGAAGGAAAATTTATTCGCCAATCCGGTGGCAAAGGGCAGTATGGGCATGTTTGGCTTAAAATTGAGCCAGATACGCGTGGCAGCGGGTTTAAGTTTCGTGATGAGATTCGGGGTGGGGCTATACCTAGAGAGTTTATTCCTGCGGTGGAAGCTGGTGTTAAGTCGGCTTTACAAGGTGGAGGATTAGCTGGCTATCCGGTAATAGATGTCAAGGTTACTTTATATGATGGAAGTTTTCATGAAGTTGATTCATCAGACGTGGCTTTCAAGATGGCAGCTTTCATGGCCGTACGAGATGGGCTGGAGAAAGCTAACCCTATTATTCTCGAGCCCATTATGGAAGTGGAAATAACAACCCCCGGTGAATTTCTAGGAGATATCATTGGTGACCTCAATGCTCGAAGAGCTCACATTGAAGGTATTGAAACTCGCGAGGAAGTTTCCAATATTCGCTGTCTTGTTCCCTTAGCGGAAACCTTCGGTTTTGCTGGAGATTTGCGGTCACTTAGCCAAGGTAGAGCAAGCTATACCATGCAATTTCACCATTATGAGGAGTTGCCCCAGAATCTGACTGAGCAGCTTATGGCTAAAATGGGAAGAACCAGATGACCGAGCAAAGAGTCCGCATAAAAATCAAAGGATTTGACCACAGGTTGGTTGACCAGGCAGTAAAGCAGATAGTAGAGACAGTGGAACGCACTGGCGCCATAGTGGTTGGTCCGGTGCCTTTACCCACAAAAATCGAAAAATTTTGCGTTATTCGCTCCAGTAATATAGATAAAGATTCTAGAGAGCAGTTCGAAATTAGGACACATAAAAGGCTAATCGATATTTTACAGCCAAGTTCTAAGACTATAGATGCTCTGAGCCAGCTTAATTTAGCATCTGGAGTAGAGATTGATATCAAGTTATGACACGGAAAATGTATTGTAGCTTTTTAGGCCTGACGAATTTGAGTTGGATTAAGCTAGAGGACTGGAAATCGCAAAGTTTTCATGAGTGATTTAAAAACATGTTTCCGGGAATTCTTGGTAAGAAAATAGGTATGACCCAGCTTTTCCAAGAAAGCGGGGAAGTGATGGCAGTGACCGCTATTCAAGCCGGTCCTTCTGTAATTACACAGATAAAGACGCGAGACAAGGATGGCTATGATGCCATCCAAGTAGGACTTATCGAAGATAAAGTGAAGCCGTCTAAGCTCAATTCTCCGGAGAAGGGGCATCTTCGTGGCTTGGAGAACACTAATATTCGCCATCTCCACGAGTTCAGAGTGAATGATACCAGCCCGTTCAAGCGGGGTGACAAAATAGATGTTAGCTTTCTAAAGCAAGGTGATTTTGTCAATGTAACCGGTTTTTCTAAAGGCAGGGGTTTTGCCGGCGTTGTAAAGCGCCATCACTTTGCTGGTGGACCAAAAACTCATGGTCAGACAGACCGCCACCGTGCTCCTGGTTCGATTGGTTCAACAACTTTTCCTGGTCGTGTGCTTAAAGGGAAGCGCATGTCAGGGCATATGGGGGATAAAATAGTGACAGTGCGCAGCCTTAAGGTGGTCCAGACTGATCCGGAGCACAATGTACTCTTGCTCCAAGGAGCTGTGCCGGGAGCTAATGGTGGATTGCTGGTTATCAAGAAAGTAAGGTAGTAAAAATGCAAATGCCAGTTTACAGCTTAAGTGGCGAGGTTGTTGACCAAATAGAGCTTAGCGAGTCTGTTTTTGCTCTTCCTTTCAATGAGGCTGTGGTACACCAAGCCATGGTAAAACAGTTAGCTAACAGACGTCAGGGTACTGCATCTACTAAGACGAGGGGTGAAGTTAGTGGGAGCACCAGAAAACTTTATCCTCAAAAGCATACTGGCCGGGCACGAAGGGGGGATATAAAATCGCCTCTTCTCGTTGGGGGTGGGGTAGTGTTTGGTCCTAAACCGCGTTCGTATCGTCAACCAATGCCCAAGAAAATGAGAAGGTTAGCCCTGAAATGTCTCCTCTCTGCTAAAGTCAGGGAAGGGAATCTGAAATTGATACAGGAACTTGACTTTGAGAAACCTAGGACAAAAGACATGATTAACGTTCTGTCTACACTGGGCATTGATTCCTCTGCGCTAATTGTTACTGCTCAACCTGCGCCTAATATAGTTAAATCTGCGGCAAACATACCAGATGTTAAAGTTCTGCCTTCGAATCAAATTAATGTGTTAGACTTGCTTTCTTATGATAAGCTGGTAGCAACTGTGTCAGCCGTACGTAATATTGAGGAGATTTGGGGGTAAAAGCAGTGCACCTGTACGAAGTTTTGCGGCGTCCTTTAATTACGGAGAAGGTTACCTCCCTTAAGGAGGTAGACAAATATGCTTTTGAGGTAGCTAGTAAAGCTACTAAGAGTCAGATCAAGGAAGCGGTGGAACAGGCTTTCAAGGTAAAGGTGAGCAAGGTGAATGTGATAACAGTGCCTGGGAAGACACGACGGTTTGGCCGTAGACAGGTAACTAGTTCACCTTGGAAGAAGGTTGTAGTTACCCTAGCACCGGGACACAAGATTACTTTCTTTGAGGGTGTCTAATGGGTTCGGTTCTCAAGTGGCGAAGAAAGAAGATAAAGAAGCATAGATATAAGAAGCTTCGGAAATTGACTCGCTGGCAGAGAACACACAAGACTTAGAGTAAGGAAGCTCTTATGGGAATAAAGAGTTATAAACCGACTTCGCCGGGGAGGAGATTTATGTCTGTTGCCACCTTCGAGGAGGTGACCAAGACAACTCCCGAAAAATCGCTTGTTGTGCCGCTGAAGAAGAAAGCGGGACGCAATAATCGCGGTGTCATAACCGTACGTCATCGCGGTGGTGGCAACAAGCGGAAACTTCGTATTATTGATTTTAAGAGGGACAAGATTAATGTTCCAGGAAAAGTAGCCTCCATTGAATACGACCCTAATAGGTCAGCGCGCATAGCCCTAATCTATTATGCTGACGGGGAGAAGCGTTATATACTTGCTCCTTTGGGCATTAAGGTAGGTGATGTAGTACAGGCAGGTGAAAATGTGGAAATAAAACCTGGGAATGCTTTACCGTTGGAGTCTATTCCTGTGGGAACTTTAGTCCATAATATCGAATTTGAACCTGGTAAAGGGGGAAAGCTTGTTCGTGGTGCAGGAACCTGTGCTCAGATCATAAGTAAAGAAGGCAAATACGCTGTGCTTAAACTGCCTTCTGGTGAGCTACATAAATTTCATATTAAGTGTCGGGCTACTGTTGGTCAGATAGGTAATGTTGAGCACGAGAACATAAAGTTGGGTAAGGCTGGGAGGAGTAGATGGTTAGGTCGGCGACCCACAGTCCGGGGGTCTGCTATGACACCTCGCGACCATCCACATGGGGGTGGAGAAGGTAGGGCTCCTCGAGGAATGCCTCCGAAGACTCCTTGGGGAAAGCCTGCTTTAGGAGCCAAAACACGTCGGCGCAAAACGTCAGATAAGATGATCCTGAAACGGAGGAGACAGCATGTCACGGTCACTTAAAAAAGGCCCTTTTTGTGATCCTAAGTTACTTAAGAAGATAGAAGCCCTTAACAGTTCGGGCGAGAAAGCGGTGATAAAGACCTGGTCTCGTGCTTCTACCATTTTGCCTCAGATGATAGGTCATACCATTGCAGTGCACAATGGCAGAAGGCACGTGCCCATTTTCATTACTGAAAACATGGTCGGACATAAGTTGGCGGAATTCGTGCCTACCAAGACCTATAGAGGACATATCACCAAAGCCAAAATAACTGAGCAAGCAAAGAAATAAGACGCGATGAAAGTCAAAGCTGTAGCAAAGGATGTTAGTATTTCGCCCTTAAAGGTGCGTTTGGTGATAGATACAGTCAGGGGCAAGAGAGTTGATGAGGCCCTGACTACCCTTAGCTTCCTGCGTACTCCGGCAGCCAAAGCTGTGGCTAAGGTTATTAAGTCGGCGGCAGCGAATGCTGAAAATAACTTTCAGATGTCGCCTGCTGAACTTAGAATCGTTGATATACTTGCTGATAAAGGACACACGTTGAAGAGGTTTCGTCCTCAATCGAGAGGACGTATATCACCAATCTTAAAGCGGTCTAGCACCATCACAGTTTTTGTTGCTGAAAAGGAGGAATAACTTGGGACAGAAAGTTCATCCCTGCGGTTTCAGATTGGGTGTAAACAAAGATTGGCAGGCTAAGTGGTATGCCGAGAAAAATTATACCCGGTTCTTGTTAGAAGACCTAAAGCTAAGAAAAGTTATAAATGAAAAGTGTGCAGGAGGGGCTGTTGCCCGGGTAGAAATTGAGCGTCGAGGAGATGAAGTGAATATAACTGTTTATTCAGCTCGCCCCGGTATCTTGATCGGGCGGGGGGGGCAGAATGTGGAGGCGCTTAGAGCAGAACTGGAGAAAGTTAGTGGAGACAGGATTAGGTTAACCATTCGGGAAATTGAACATCCTGAGCTTGCAGCGACATTGGTAGCCCAGAGCATAGCTGAGAGAATTGAAGAGAGAATTCCCTTCCGCCGCGCTATGAAGCAAGCGGTTTTTCGAACTTTACAAGCTGGTGCGAAGGGGATAAAGGTGACCTGCGGTGGCAGGCTTGGTGGGGTGGAGATTGCACGGTCAGAGACTATTCACCAAGGGCAGATGCCATTGCATAAAATACGTGCCGACATTGATTATGGTTTTGCTGAAGCCCATACCATCATGGGTCGTATTGGTATAAAGGTATGGATTTACCGTGGTGATGTTATGCCTGAGGTAAAGGAGAAAAGTGCTACAGCCGAAGCGAGTGAAGTACCGCAAGGTACATAGAGGCAGACTAAAAGGTAGTGCTCACAGCGGGAATACTTTAGCCTTTGGCGATTTTGGGTTAAGGGCTGAAGAATCTGCTTGGGTAACAGCGCGGCAGATAGAGGCAGCTCGTCGTGTATTCGTACGCTATCTACATCGTGGGGGTAAAATGTGGATACGGATTTTCCCTGACAAAGGTGTAACCAAAAAACCCGCTGAGACGAGGATGGGAGGTGGAAAAGGAGACCCCGATCACTGGGTAGCTGTGGTTAAAAGGGGTAGAATCATGTTTGAGTTGGGGGGTGTGGACGAAAAGACAGCTGCAGAAGCAGCCCGTCTCGCCTCTTCCAAGCTTCCTATAGATACGAGTTTTGTCACAAGAGAGAGGCATAAGATTGAAAGTTAACGAAATACGTACCCTCAGCAATGAAGAACTGTTAAAGAAACTTGAAGAGGCTCATGAAGAGCTTCTCAATCTGCGTTTTCGCTTAGCCACTAAACAACTAGGAAATCATCGAGAGATACTTAAGGTAAAGAAAAGGATCGCCAGAATAAGAACTATCTTAAGGGAAAGGGAGCTCGGTATAAGATGAGCGATTTTGGAAAAAGAAAGGTTAAAGAGGGAGTGGTAGTGAGCGACAAGATGGATAAGACTGTGGTGGTGGCTGTGGAGACTAGGAAAATCCATCCACTCTACAAAAAAGCTATCCGGATTGTTAGGAAATATAAAGCACATGATGAGAGCAACGCCTGCAAAATTGGCGACAAAGTGAAGATTGTGGAAACTCGCCCTTTATCCAAGGACAAGAGATGGCGAGTAGTGGAGATATCTAAGAAAGAAACAGTTGAAACCAAAGCGAAGCCAAAGAAATGATTCAGCCTTATACTAGACTCAAAGTAGCTGATAACACCGGGGCTAAGCAGATCATGTGCATTAATGTGCCTGTCGGGGGAAGGAAATATGCGCGGGTAGGCGATGTTATTGTAGCCACGGTGAAGCGAGCTGTGCCTCATGGAATGGTGAAAGAGGGTGAAGTGGTACGAGCTGTAGTTGTGCGTGTGGCTAAGCCCTATCGCCGCCCTGATGGCTCTTATATCAGATTTGATGAGAATGCCGCAGTCATTCTCGGGGAGAAAAACAATCCCAAGGGCAGCCGCATTTTTGGTCCTGTTGCCCGGGAACTGAGAGACAAAGACTTCGCCAAGATAATATCATTAGCCCCAGAGGTTGTTTGAATGAAAATTAGGAAAAACGATACGGTTGTGGTAATTGCCGGTAAGGATAAGGGAAAAAGAGGAAAAGTTCGCCGTGCTTTCCCCGACGAAGAAAAAGTAATAGTGGAAGGGGTCAACATGATTAAGCGCCACTCTCGGGCTCGCAGAGCTGTTCGTCAAGCTGGAATAATCAAACTTGAGGCCCCAATTCACGTATCGAACGTAATGCTAGTGTGTAGTAAGTGTGACACCCCGACACGGGTTAATTTTCGTTTTCTGGCTGATGGTAAAAAGGTGCGAATTTGTAACTCTTGCGGTGAGGTAATTGATTGACAGGATTTAACATGAAATCTCGCTTAGAAGAAAAGTATTTGAACGAAGTAGTTCCTCAGCTTAAAGCTAAGTTGGGTTACAAGAACGTGATGCAAGTACCCAAGCTGAAAAAAATTGTGCTTAGCATTGGCTTGGGTGAGGCAACACAAAATGCTAAGGCTCTCGAAGCAGCCGAGAAAACTCTAGCAGCAATTTCTGGGCAGCACCCGGTGACGACACGGGCGAAAAAGGCTATCTCAGCTTTTAAGCTGAGAGCGGGTATGCCTATCGGTATAGTGGTGACATTGCGAGGCAAACGCATGTACGATTTCTTTGATAAACTGGTTAACGTTGTTTTGCCGAGGTTGCGAGATTTCCGCGGGGTACCACGTGACTCGTTTGATGGTCGAGGGAATTATAACTTGGGTATGAAAGAGCAGATAGTTTTCCCGGAAATTGATTACGATAAAGTAGATAAAATTCGTGGTCTTGGGATAACCATTGTGACTACGGCTAAGGGCGATGATGAAGCTAGGGCTCTGCTAGAATTAATGGGTATGCCTTTCAGGAGGGCTTGATATGGCTAAGGTGTCCAAGATTGTTAAATCAAAACGGCCACCGAAGTATAGGGTGCAACAACGAAATCGTTGCCATCGCTGTGGTAGGCCTCGTGCTTATATGCGCAAATTTGGCTTGTGTCGTATTTGTTTCCGTGAGCTGGCTGTCACTGGCGTAATTCCTGGAATAAGAAAGTCAAGTTGGTGAGGAAAAATGACGGTTATTGACCCTATTGCTGACATGTTAACAAGGATTCGCAATGCTGTTATGGCGGAGCACGAGTCTGTGCTTGTGCCCTCCTCTAAAATGAAGATTGCTATTGTAAAGATTCTAGAAAAAGAAGGGTTTATTGAGCGTTACGAAGTGCTTAAGGGAAAACCACAACCAATGATAAAGGTCTATCTTAAGTATAAAGATGGACAACCAGCAATATTAGGTTTGGAAAGAGTCAGCAAACCGGGACTGAGAGTCTACGTGGAAAGGCAGGAAATCCCGCGTGTATACGGAGGTTTAGGGATTGCTATTATATCCACATCGCAAGGTATTATGACTGGTCAAGAAGCCTGGCGAAGACGCCTAGGCGGTGAAGTTCTGTGCTATGTATGGTAAATTGACTGAGGAGTAGTGAACTATGTCTCGTGTTGGCTCGCTTCCCATTGTCATACCTCGAGGTGTCGAGGTCAAGATAGATGGAAGCGAAGTTACGGTAAAAGGAAGTAAAGGCGAGCTCCGTCGTCGCTTCCATCCTGACATGTTAATTGCTTTGAAAGACGGAAGCTTGATTGTGACTCGCCCAAGTGAGAGTAAGGTTCATCGTTCTTTACACGGACTGACTCGCAGTCTCTTGGCAAATATGGTCATAGGGGTTAGCCAAGGTTTCGAGAAAGTGCTAGAGGTAAATGGTGTGGGTTATAGGGCACAGAAAAGTGGTGACAAGCTATTGCTTCAGGTAGGGTACTCTAATACCGTGGAGTTTACTGCGCCACCCGGGGTTAATATTGTTGTGGAAGGAGCAAATCGCATTCGTGTTCTGGGTATTGATAAAGAGCTGGTTGGTGAAACGGCTGCTAAAATTCGTGCGATACGCCCTGCCGATCCCTACAAAGGGAAAGGCATTAAATACTCAGATGAGCGGCTACACCTTAAACCTGGTAAATCAGGTAAAGTCGGCAAGAAGTAAAGGTTACGATAATGAGTACTCGAAAAGCATGGGCAATGCGGCACATACGGCACAGGCGAGTGAGGAAGAAGATCGTAGGAACAAGCTCACGCCCTCGCTTATGTGTTTTCCGTAGCCTGAATCATATCTATGCTCAAGTCATTGATGACTCCGCAGGGGAAACCCTGGTCTCAATAAGCACTCTTGACCCTGAGGTAAGAAGCAAGACTAACGGAATGAAGAAAAGCCAGAAGGCTGAAATAGTAGGAACTTTACTGGCTGAGAAAGCATTAAATAAGGGTATTAAGCAGGTAGTTTTTGACCGTGGTGGTTATAAGTATCACGGTCGGATCAAGGTTTTAGCTGAAGCAGCCAGGAAAGCCGGACTGGAATTTTGAACCAAATTTCAGAGGTCGTAAAAAGCTGTAATGTTTTTGAGGTCATTAGGTTATGAAGCCAGTTACCAAGATAAAGGGGAAAAAGGTTAGAATTGATGCCTCTGAGTTAACTCTGGAAGAGAGGCTGTTGGGTGTAGACCGGGTAACTAAAGTAGTCAAAGGTGGTAAACATCTGCGTTTCCGGGCTCTAGTAGTGGTTGGTGACCGGCAGGGACATGTTGGGTTTGGTTTAGCCAAAGCAGCTGGAGTGCCCGAAGCGGTGCGTAAGGCAACTGCTATGGCAAAGAAGGCGTTGATAGAAGTGCCTATTAAGGATGGCACCATTCCTCATGAAATTCTAGCCAAGTTTGGTGCGTCCAAGATTTTACTGAAGCCGGCGGCGCCCGGTACGGGCTTAATCGTCGGCAGTACTGCCCGGGCAGTGCTTGAGTTGGCTGGTGTGAAAGATATCCTTGGCAAATCGTTAGGCGGACCGAGCAGAATTAACTTAGCCAAGGCGACGATGGTTGCTCTAGCTAACTTAAGGAAGAGCGAAGAGCCAGTAGCTGGAAGCGAGGCTAAAGCTCAGGAAGAAAAAGAAGATGAAGCAGAATGAATTAAACCCCCCTGTGGGTGCAACGCACAAGAGGAAGCGTGTCGGTCGGGGAAATAGCAGTGGGCATGGAACCTATTCGGGGCGAGGTATCAAAGGGCAGAAAGCTCGTTCTGGGGGTGGTGTACGACTTGGTTTTGAAGGCGGGCAATTGCCGTTGATAAAACGGCTGCCACAAAAAAGGGGCTTTGCTAACATTTTTAGAACTGAATATAACATCGTCAATGTTGGAAAGTTAACTATTTTCCCCCCGGGAACTGAGGTAACCCCCAAGGAATTACTGGAGGCAGGTCTAATCAAAGCCGCAAATCGTCCTACCAAGATTCTTGGGACTGGCGATATTCAACACAGGTTGGTGGTTAAAGCCAATGCCTTCTCTTCATCGGCAGAGAAGAAAATTTTGGCTGTGGGAGGGGAGATAAAGAAGATTTAGCATGGAACGTAGAACTAGCCGTCCGCGTCTCGTCCAGGCAATGATGGATATATGGACATTGCCTGATTTGCGACGGAGAATCTTTTTTACATTCGGCATTCTTGTCGTTTTTCGTTTGATGGCCCATGTTCGCTTGCCCCTCGTGGAGGAGGGCGTCATAAGGGATTTGCTTGAGCAAATGCCTATCTTCGGCATGCTTAACATTTTTACCGGTGGTGCTATGGAAAAGTTCAGTATAGCTGCCTTGGGTGTCTATCCTTATATAACTGCTTCTATAATTATGCAATTGCTGGTGCCAGTAATCCCCGGTCTTCAAGCTCTGTCTCAGCAAGGTGAGATTGGCAGTCAGAAAATCAATCGAATTACCCACTTAGTAACCATACCTTTGGCAGCTCTTCAAGGTTACGCATGGATTGCCTTTTTGCGTTCTCAGGGCTTTACTATCCAGCCACTTGAACCGCTAGCCATCGCTAGCGCCGTGGTAACAATGGTTGCGGGCACAATGTTCCTTGTGTGGCTGGGTGAGCTGATTACTGAGCGTGGTGTCGGGAATGGAATATCTTTGATAATCTTCGCTGGTATCTTGGCTGATATACCTGACATAATACGTGGTGGTGTTGTCGAAGCTGCTGGTGGCAATCCTGGGGGGTTGATCGCTTATGTCACCCTAGCCTTAGTTATGATATTGGTTATAGTTATATTTACCGAAGCTCATCGCCGTATACCTGTACAGTATGCCCGTAGTACTTTTCGCTCTGGGCGATTATATCGCCAATCTGGGTCAACCTATATCCCACTACGTGTAAATACTGCCGGAATGATACCTCTGATTTTCGCCCTGGCTTTACTACAGCTCCCTGCTACGATAGCTACATATTTCAGGAATCCGCAGGATCCAAATTTCTGGAATACCGTCTATGATTTGTTTCAATCGGACACTGCGCTCTACAACATATTGTATTTTGCCTTAGTAATCGGGTTTGCTTTCTTCTACACCATGGTGGTATTTGAGCAAATGAACCTGCCTCAGACTCTGCAACAGCAGAGCGGCTTTATTCCCGGGGTTCGTCCGGGCAAGGCAACTGTGGATTATTTGAACGGGATAATAAAGCGCATCACATTTGGTGGCGCTCTCTTTCTAGCTCTAATAGCAATTATGCCCTTTATTGCTCGACAAATTACCGATGTTAAGGCGTTGGTGATCCAAAGCACTGCCTTGCTGATAGCTGTTGGCGTAGCTTTGGATACCATGAAACAATTAGAGGCTCAACTAACTATGCGCCGCTATGAGGGCTTCTTGAAGTAATGTATATTGTGCTGTTAGGTGCTCCTGGAGCGGGGAAAGGAACTCAAGCAGGCATTCTCTCTCGAAAAATGGGTCTACCTCATATAGCCTCTGGGGATTTGTTTCGCCAGGCGGTGGAGAAAAATACCGAACTTAATTTGCTAGCAAAAAATTATATGAACAAAGGAGAATTAGTTCCCGACGAGATAACCATAAAGATGATTCTGGAAAGAATTAGTCAACCCGACTGCATTTCCGGTTGCTTTTTTGATGGGTTTCCTCGAACTTTGCATCAAGCGGAAGCGTTGGATAAAGCGCTGGAAAAGCGAGGAAAAAGCATAGATAAAGCAATATATATTGAAGTATCCGATGAGGAACTGGTGAGGCGTCTCAGTGGGAGGTGGCTATGCCGAGCTTGCCAGATTCCCTATCATGCCATAAATTCACCGCCTAAAACGCCGGGACGGTGTGATAAATGTGGTGGTGAGTTGTATCAACGCCCGGATGATAAGGCGGAAACGGTAAAAGAGAGGTTAAAGGTGTTTTTTGCTCAAACACTTCCCATACTTGATTATTATAAAAAACAAGGTAAACTAATTAGGGTGAATGGTAATCAAGGGATTGAAAATGTAGCTGGAGAAATAATCTCTGCACTGGAGATAAGCAGGGATAAAAATCAATGGTGATTATAAAATCTGACGATGAAATAGCTATTATGAGGAAGTGTGGCAAAATTCTGGCAGCTATTTTGGATAGATTGAGGGCAGAAGTGAAACCTGGCATAAAAACTGGGTGGCTGGATGCAGTAATGGGTGAAGAATCGCGAAAAAGAGGAGTCGTACCTTCTTTTAAGAATTATCGTGGCTTCCCCGCGAATCTGTGTGTTTCGGTGAACGACGAGGTAGTGCATGGCATTCCTGGCGAACGAATATTGCAAGAAGGGGACATTGTCTCTTTAGATGTAGGGGCAAAACTTAACGGCTTCCACACCGATGCCGCTATAACTGTTGGCGTAGGGCGAATAAGTAAGGAAGCTCAGGATCTTATTGCAGTCACAGAAGGTAGTTTGAAGTCAGGTATAGCGCAAGCTGTAAATGGGGCATGGCTAGGAGACATTTCGACTGCCATCCAGAATTATGTTGAATCAAGAGGGTTTTCTGTAGTCAGGGAATACACCGGGCATGGTATAGGTCGGGATTTGCATGAGGAGCCCCAAATACCCAATTTTATGATGGGAAAAGGTATCCAGTTGCTGAAGGGCATGACTTTGGCTATTGAACCTATGGTTAATGCTGGGGATTGGCGAACCAAAGTGGCAGCCAACCAGTGGACAGTACTTACTGCCGATGGCAGTCTGTCAGCCCATTTTGAGCATACTATCGTGATAACCGTTGGTGAACCCGAGATACTTGTTTAGTTATAAGGTATGGCTAAGAAAGAAAGGATAGAAGCCGAGGGCAAAGTAATTGCTTGTTTACCCAACACTATGTTCCGCGTTGAATTAGCCAACGGGCACCAAGTGCTGGCTCATATCTCAGGCAAAATGAGAAAGCACTACATCAAAATCTTACCAGGGGATAGAGTGCTAGTAGAACTTTCTCCTTACGACCTCAGTCGAGGTAGAGTTACCTATAGGCTTAAATAGTTTGACAGATTGAGCAAAAAAAGTTATCATAACGGCTTTTAGTATGTGGTGATTAAAATGAAAGTAAGATCTTCAGTCAAACCAATATGTCGAAAATGTAAAGTAGTCCGGCGAGAGGGCGTAGTGAGGGTTATTTGTGAAAATCGCAAGCATAAGCAAAGACAGGGGTAACGTACAGTGGCACGGATTGCAGGAGTAGATCTTCCTAAAGAAAAGCCAGTTTGGGTAGCTTTGCGGAGCATATATGGCATTGGCACTACTCTCAGCCGGCGTATCTTAGTTGCTGCTAGTGTCGAGCCAACCATTAAGGTTAAAGACCTTACTGAGGAGCAGGTTGGACGGATTCGAGATATTATTGACAAGCAATACAAAGTAGAAGGCGATCTCAGGAGAGAAGTTCAATCAAATATAAGGCGACTTATTGAAATTGGTTGTTACCGGGGACTGAGACACCGCATGGGATTGCCAGTTCACGGACAAAGGACGCGCACCAATGCTCGAACAAAAAGAGGGCCAAGGAAGACAGTAGCTGGGAGAGGACAGAAGCGCGGCTTAGCCAAGAAGTAAGGAGTTTGTTTAGGAGATGCCAAGGAAAAAGAAAGCTCGCAAGAAGATTAGCGAAGGTAGAGCTTATATCCAATCCACATTCAATAACACCATTGTCACCATTACAGATATGGATGGCAATGTCGTTGCTTGGGGAAGTTCTGGCACCGCGGGATTCAAAGGTTCTAGGAAAGGTACTCCTTACGCCGCTCAGTTAGCTGCTCGAGACGCGGCGCAGCGGGCGATGAGCGATGGTTTGCGTCGGGTGGAAGTTTATATAAAAGGTCCCGGGAGTGGACGAGAGGCTGCCATCCGTGCCTTACAAGCTACCGGACTTACTGTCACAGCTATCAGGGATGTGACTCCTATCCCTCACAATGGGTGCCGCCCCAAAGGGAGGAGGAGGGTATAAATGGCACGCTATACCGGCCCTGATTGTCGTATATGTCGCCGCTTCGGAGAAAAGCTTATGCTTAAAGGCGAAAGGTGTTCGTCACCCAAATGCGCTTTAGAGAAAAGAAACAATCCTCCGGGAGAGCACACCGAAGCTCAGCGGGGCAGAATTTCTGAGCGAGGATTGCAGCTACGTGAAAAGCAAAAGGTTCGCTTCAGCTATGGTGTCATGGAGCGGCAGTTTCGCAAGTTTTTCGACCAGGCTAAGAAAAGCCCCACCAACACAGGGGAAACCCTTCTTATACTGCTGGAAAGGAGACTAGACAACGTCATTTATCGCTTGGGTTTTGCCGATTCGCGTGCTCAAGCCCGACAAATAGTTCGGCACGGTCACATAATAGTGAACGGTCGCAGAACAAATGTTCCCTCCTGCCTCGTGAAGCCTGGGGACATTATCAAGTGGCGTGAGGCTAGTAAGAAAACTGAGTATTACAAAAGGGTAGTTGAGGAAATAGAGGGGAAGAATATACCTAGTTGGTTAGGTTTCGATAGGGAAACTATGACAGGGAAAGTATTGAACCTGCCTACCAAAGACGATATTGGGACTGAATTTAATGCCAAAGCTATTGTGGAATATTACTCGAGGTGAGCTGTGTCCGAATTATCTGTACCCTCTGTAACTTGTGCTGAAAGCGTTGGTAATTACGGTCGTTTTCTTGCTGAACCTCTGGAGCCAGGTTTCGGCGTTACTTTAGGTAATGCTTTGCGACGTGTGCTTCTCAGTTCTTTGCCTGGTGCCGCAGTAACCTGGGTCAGGATTGAGGGAATACAGCATGAATTCTCCCCCATTCCCCATGTTAAAGAGGACGCTTTAGAGTTCTTACTGAACGTTAAGCAATTGAGACTTTGTCCTCTCACCAGGCGACCTGGGCAGCTATTCTTGGAAGTGGAGGGCGAAGGCAGGGTTTGCGCTGGTGATATCAAACCTTCGGCTGACTTCCGTATTGCCAATCCTGAGCTCCATCTGGCTACGTTGGACTCAGCCAAAGCTAAGCTCTACGTTGAGTTCAACGTGGAGCTGGGGAGAGGGTATGTGCCGGCAAAATCGGCAGGCAGTTTGCCCATAGGGGCGTTGCCTGTAGACGCGATTTTCACGCCAGTGCGCAAGGTAAATTTCACTGTGGAACCTCTGAGGCCGGGACAGGAAGGGAGTCCAGAGAGGCTCATCCTAGAGATCTGGACGGATGGCACGATTGCTCCTTGGGAGGCGCTCAATCAAAGTGCCATCATCTTGATCAATCAATTTTCTTCGTTCAGGGACCTTCAAGTTCCCATGGCTGCGAAAGTGTTATCTATTTTGCCTGAGCAATATGACACTCCTCTGGAGAAACTAAACCTGTCCACTCGGTCTTGTAATAGTTTGAGGAGAGCAGGCATCCTCACGTTAGGACAATTGCTGGAAAAAGGTCGGGAGGAGCTACCACCGTTGCCAGGTCTGGGAGCGAAGTCGCGAGCTGAAGTAGAGGAATTGCTGGCGAAATTTGGCTCTCCGGTTTCTAGCAAGAAAAAAGAATAATGAGACACAGAGTAGCAGGACGGAAATTAAGCAAGCCGACTGGACATAGGTGGGCGCTATATCGAAACCAGGTTACTGCCCTCCTAGCTCACGAAAAGATCGTTACTACTGAAGCAAAAGCTAAAGAAGTTCGGAGTCTGGCAGAGAAGATGATCACCTTGGGCAAGGATGGGAGTCTTGCCTCAAGGCGGAAAGCGTTAGCTTTTATTACCGATAAAAAAGTAGTTGATAAGCTGTTTAAGGAAATCGCTCCAAAGTATACTGACCGTAGCGGCGGTTACACAAGGTTGCTGAAGCTAGGACCACGTCCTGGCGACAGCGCTCCTATGGTTCAAATTGAATTGGTCAAGTAAATTCGTTCTGCTCGTGCAGTACGATGGCACCCGGTATTATGGCTTTCAATGGCAAGTTGGCGTACCGACTATCCAGGACGAACTTGAGCAAGCCTTGAGACAAATTTTTGGGCGGACCAGTCGGGTGGTAGCTGCGAGCAGGACTGATGCCGGTGTGCATGCCAAAGGGCAGGTGGTGAGCTTCTGGGCAGGGTCTACGTTAGATACTATGGCGTTAGTTAGAGCTTTGAATTATTATTTGCCAGCCGATATTGCGGTCAAAAAAGCTTACCGGGCTAGAGATGATTTTAATGTGCAGCGCGATGCGCTGAGCCGCGAGTATCGTTACTATATCCTGAATACTGATACGCGGTCGCCGTTTGCTCGGAAGTTTGCCTTATTTGTGCCCAAAGCGCTTGATGTTCAGATGATGAACGAAGCCTGCCAGCTTATTCAGGGTGAGCATGATTTTGCTTCTTTTGCCAGTTCGCTGGATAGCAGCAGGAGCACGGTGCGCACGGTTTATGAAGCGGGAGTCGAGAAAGAAGGAGACTTTGTTATTTTCCGTATCGTGGCTAATTCCTTTTTGCCTCACCAGATACGAAGCATGGTAGGTCTTTTGATCAGGCTTGGTTTGGGCAAACTAGGAATTAAGGAATTTCGTGATATAATGGAGGCTAAAAAGTTAGGTTTAGCTGGCCCTCTGTGTGCGGCTTGCGGGTTGTGCCTTGAGAGGGTCAATTATCCTGAGCCTCTGGGAAGCTAGAGATGAAAACATACAGTCCTAAAGCTAAAGAAATCGAGCGGAAGTGGTGGGTAATTGACGCCACCGACAAGACGCTAGGCAGACTGGCGACTCAGGTGGCTAATCTGCTTAAGGGCAAGCATAAGGCAATTTATGCTCCTCATATTGATACTGGCGACTATGTCGTGGTAGTAAATGCTGCCAAGGTGAAGGTGACCGGGAAGAAAATGGAGGAAAAGTTTTACTATCGGTTTTCAGGTTATCCCGGCGGGCTAAAGAGTCAAAACCTCGAAGAATTGCTCAGCAAAAACCCCAGCCGTGTAATTGAGCTTGCAGTTAAAGGGATGTTGCCTCATAATCGTTTGGGTAGAGCCATGATTAAGAAGCTCAAAGTCTATGCCGGAGCTGACCATCCACACCAGACACAAGTGACAATGAAAAGTGAGGAGCAATGAGCGAAGAAAGTTACGTTTGGGGAACCGGTAAGCGCAAATGTGCAATAGCCCAAGTCAGGCTGTGCCTTGGCGATGGGGAAATACTGGTCAACGATAAGCCTTATCAAGAAGTCTTTACACGTCCGGTACATCGCTATATGATTGAGCAGCCTTTTGTAATCACCAACACTGTGGGCAAGTATCGTGTCACAGTGAAAGTAAACGGCGGTGGCATCAATGGTCAAGCTGGGGCTATTCGGCACGCGATCGCCCGGTCTCTTGCTAAAGAAAACGAGCTATTCAAGCCCATACTACGCAAGGAAGGCTTGCTGACGCGGGACGCCAGAATCAAAGAGCGCAAGAAGTACGGGCTCAAAAGAGCGCGCAAGGCTCCACAGTACACGAAGCGTTAGACTCCCTTTCGACTTATCAGCCAGAACCGAACAAGCATTTCTGTGCTTGTTTTCCAAAGCCGAGCTTTCGTGGCTATGTGCTTCTGCATCGTGTTTGTTGCCCCGGACGGGATAAACAGCTATAATTCTTATGGCGTTGGGGATTAGTCTAGCGGTAGGACAGCGGGCTCTGGACCCGTGAGGCCAGGTTCGAATCCTGGATCCCCAGCCAAATTTGGCGCATTCGTCTAGGGGCCTAGGACGCCTCCCTCTCAAGGAGGAGATCACCGGTTCAAATCCGGTATGCGCCACCAATCTACCGGATTTGTAACACTTCCTCAACGGAACTTTTGTTTCTATCTGATGTATAATGAGACGTTAGCACTGCGACAATCCGTGTGAGCATTGAATATACCAAAAATGGCACGAGAGGTTTACGACAAGCTAGCTGAGGCGCTTAACGCCCGCAGCATGGCATACCCCTCAATACCCTGCCAGGAATTCTATATTCTAGCTGAGGAGTTGTTTACGCCTGAGTATGCGGAGATAGCCGCCCGCATGCCCATTGAGCCAGTATCTGCGCAGGAACTTGCTGCCAGAATAGAAGTGGCTGACGTGGCTCAATTGACCAGGCAGCTTGATGATATGGTGAGCAGGGGTCTGGTGAGGGTTAAGGAAGAATCTGGCAAGAAGCTGTATGAACTGATGCCACTGGTACCGGGCATCGTTGAATTGCAGTTCATGCACGGCCGGACGGATGAACGTACCAAGCATCTGGCGCAGCTATTCAGAAATTATTCCAAGGCGATGAAGAATATGGTACCCCCTACCTCCACCCCGGTCAGGGCTGAACAGCCAGGAGCGAGAAGGATTGCCGTAAATCAGGAAGTCCACAGCAAGACCACAATCCTGCCTTATGAGGAGGTGATGAAGCTTATTGATAAGGCTGAGTATATTGCCGCTGGTACTTGTGTTTGCCGTCACCAGGGTGATCTACTGAGCAGGCCTTGTGACAAGCCCAAAGCGAACCTGTGCATGATTTTCGGTGCATCGGCGCAGTTTGCCCAGAGTTATGGCTTTGTTAAGCTCATTTCCAGGGAAGAAGCGCGGCAGAGAATTGATGAGGCGGAAAAGGCTGGACTAGTGCACAGCTATGCCAACAGCCAGGACAAGTATATTGATTTACTATGCAACTGCTGTGGCTGTCACTGTTTTATACTTAGAGGTACCAAGCGTTCTCCACTGCCGAGCCGGTTTGTTATCGCCAGTTGGGTTATAGAGATAAACGAGGATGCTTGTGTCAGCTGTGGAGCCTGCGTTGACCGCTGCTGGATGGAAGCCCTGAAAATGGAGGGTGACTCTTTGGTCCGCGATGCGAATCGCTGCATAGGGTGCGGAATCTGCCGTCATGTTTGCCCGACGGATGCTCTGAAATTGGTGCCCAGAGAAGCAGTCGCGTGAGCCAAACGGGCGAATCTGCTTGATGTGCAAATATGACATGGGGTTCGTCTTTGGCTGGTCTTTTTGAAGGCAGATATGATATATTAATCTAGGTATGATAGCTGAGGGAGAGCCAGGTGCCGCCGGTATTTGAACATAGATACGCCAATGTCAATAACATACGCCTCCATTATGTACAGGCAGGCAAGGGCAAATTGATAATGTTCCTCCACGGTTTTCCTGAATTCTGGTATGAGTGGAAGAACCAGCTTGCTGAATTCGGACGGGATTATTTGGCTGTAGCTCCGGACATGCGTGGCTATAATCTATCATCGAAGCCCGCGCAAGTTGAGCAGTACGAGATGAAATACCTCGTTGGTGATATTCGAGCGCTCTGTGAGCATCTTGGCTACAAAACATTCATCCTTGTGGGTCATGATTGGGGTGGTGGAGTAGCCTGGTCATTCGCTATCCGCTATCCTGAGTATCTAGAGAAGCTTATCATAATAAACTCACCGCATCCCATTGTTTTTATGCGGGAGCTCCGGGATAACCCGGCGCAGCAAAAAGCGAGTCAGTACATATTGGTATACAGGACTCAGGAGGCGGAAGGCATATTGGCGAAAGACAATTTCGCTGTGCTTGTCAGCAGCTTCCTGGATGAAGATATAAGAGAAGGCTACTTCACAGAGGAAGACAAGAGAGCATACATTGAAGCGTGGTCACAGCCGGGAGCACTCACCGGTGGACTGAATTACTACCGGGCGGCACACTTGGGTCCCTTTACGAACGAAAGCGACGACAGCCTATCGGCAGACCCTGCGCTATTTATGGTCAGGGCACCCACATTGGTCGTCTGGGGCGAAAGGGACAGGTGGTTGCTTACGGGTAATCTGGACGGGCTCGATAGGTACGTGCCCAATCTCACTATCAAACGCATTCCGGATGGCTCGCACTGGGTGATTCATGAAAAGCCGGCACTGGTGAATTCCTACATCAGGGAATTCATCGAAGGCTAAGTTTCTGCAATGTCATCTCCGCTGCCGCGGCTGTTCAGTAGCCTTGTTGCCTATTTGCTCTATATGGTAAACTTTGACACCAACATATGAAGAGACGCGTTTTCTCGGGTGCACGCCCCACCGGACGACAGCATATTGGCAACTATGTAGGAGCGATCCAGAATTATGTTGCTCTGCAAGATGAATACGACTGCGTCTATTGCATTGTGGATATTCATGCTCTGACTACTCTGGAAAATACAGAATCCCTGCGGGACGATATCAATGAGATGGTGCTGGACTGGCTGGCGGCTGGCATTGACCCCCAGAAAAGCATCGTGTTCGTTCAATCCCATGTGCCTCAAGTGGTAGAGCTGCATACCCTGTTCAGCATGATCACTCCTCTGAGCTGGCTATTGCGAGTTCCTACATTTAAAGAGAAGGTGAAGATGCAGCCGCATAATGTTAATTACGGGCTGGTAGGCTACCCCGTCCTGATGACTGCCGATATTGCCCTTTATAAAGGGGAGGTTATTCCTGTGGGCGAAGATCAGCTTCCCCATCTGGAGCTGGCTCGGGAGATAGTGCGGCGATTCAACTCGCTTTTCGGATTCGTATTCCCGGAGCCACAAGCTAAGCTTACCAACTTCCCTCTGGTTTTGGGTCTCGACGGGGTGCAGAAGATGAGCAAAAGTGCAAACAATCATATTGAAATATCAGCTTCGCCGCAGGAAATATCGCAACGAGTTATGACAGCCGTTACAGACCCAGCGCGGAGGTACCGCTCTGACCCGGGGCATCCCGAAGTCTGTAATGTTTTCCGTCTCCACAATTTCTTCACGCCGGAACGAGTGGAAGGAATTAGCTCAGAGTGTCGTAGCGCCGGCATCGGTTGTGTGGATTGCAAAAAGATGCTGGCTCGGAGCATTATTGCTAATCTGGAGCCTTTCCGGGAAAGGCGAGCGGCTTTAGCCTCCAAGTCTGGTTACGTCGCTCAGGTTCTTGCTGAGGGAGCTGACCGTGCCGAAGCCATAGCCAAAGAAACTATCAGAGAAGTGAAGGAAAAGATGAAGCTCCTTCAGCGCGCCGATTTAGGGCGCCCCAGGTAATAATACCTTCTCACTCGTTGTCTGCTGTCTTTGCATTCAACATATCCGACAGGTAAGTATATGAAGGGAATATACTATGGCTGGTGGGTAGTGGTTGGGGCGTTTCTTTTGCTCTTTTGTGCCGTAGGGACACATTTTTATGCCTTTCCTGTGTTCTTCGATGTGATGGTGCGAGAGATGGAGTGGGCACGGACCCAGGCGGCTGCCACTATGACATTGGGGACTTTAGTCGCGGGTTCCACAGGTTTGGCTGTGGGGTGGTTGATTCACAAAATCGGCTTGCGGCCAGTGATGCTGTGCGGAACTATAATATCGGCTCTTGGTTTCCTCTTGCTCAGCACAGCAACCGAACCTTGGCAATTTTACCTTTACTATGGACTCATCATATCAGCAGGGATAGCTGGCATCGGCGCTGTGGCTAATATGACGGCTGTAGAGACTTGGTTTGATAACGGTAAGAGCACGGCTTTAGGTATAGCCTCAACTGGCATTGGGGCTGGTGGTGTAGTTATGCCGTTGCTGGTGGGATGGCTTTTCTCTAAATACGATTGGCAAACCACGTGTATCTGCCTGGCTGGAATGTTGATAGTGGTGGGCATTCCTGTCAGCACTATCATCATGCGGACATCACAGTCTCACAAAAGCCTGTCCGAGCAGACGCAACAATCAAGATTGGAAACAGAAGATGTTACTCTAGGGCAAGCGGTGACACAGAAATCGTTCTGGTTAATATCTTTGAGTGCTATGTTGTGGTATTTAGTCTATACATTAGGACTGACGCATCAGGTGGCGTTTGCTAGGGACATGGGAATAGAGGAACTGACAGCCTCTGGAACAGTGAGTGTACTCTGTCTCGTTAGTATTCCTATCCGTGTGGGGTTTGGTAGGCTCGGTGATACGATTGACAAGAGATATGTAGTGGTGATCGTCGCCGTTTTGCAAGCACTGGCTTTCTTTATTCTCTTGAAAACCACTAGCCTGCCTATGTTATATGCCTATTCAGTTCTTATGGGTATTGGGGTAGGTGGTTTGACTCCAATACTACCCGGGCTTGTGGCTGATTACTTTGGTAGAAGGCATTTCGGCGCCATCTATGGAGCTTTGGAGATGGTGACGATGCTGGGTACGATGATAGGTCCAGTCTTTGGTGGGTGGATATATGATATTACCAGTAGTTACTATGCAGCCATTCTCAGCGGCATTGGGATAGCTTTATTGGTTATCGTGCTTGTTTGTTTAGTACCAAGTTCACACTCTCGCCGACACGGTTAAGAATCATAGCCAGGACCACAAGTATTGGTAAAGCCAGTGATAAGGCTTCTAGGGCTTCTGAGGTGCCTTTGAGGGCATTTTTTCGCCAAGCCAGGTTTTAGAAGGGACAATGCTCTTTTTATCAAATGTTATCGGAAGAAAAAGCCGGCAAAGATATAATAACTGCCTATGATTGCATTGAAATCTCTTTCTTGATGGGAGAGGGTGAGGATGAGCTTCGTGGGTTTTCGCACCCGCCTGGGAGGGAGAAATGAAGAGTTTGAGTCTGGCTACGAAAATCTTGTGATTTTGCTGGCCAGAGGACGGCATCGCAATTCATTAACTTGGCTTTAATTGCGATGCATTTGTATGTGTGGTAATATGTCGGCGTAAGAGTATGGGCAGTTAGCTCAGCGGTTAGAGCGTCGGTTTCACATACCGAAGGTCACAGGTTCAAATCCTGTACTGCCCACCATGAACAAGTCAATGACAGGTAACGGAAGAATTTTGGTCTATCATTAGCACGGGCTATTGTGTTCTTTTGTCAAGCGTTGTGGGGATACTGGCACCCATTTTCGTGGCGGTGTCAAAGAAGGAGTTTGAGGCACAACATTAAATGCCGAAGTGGCGGAATGGCAGACGCGCTACGTTCAGGGCGTAGTGTCCGTAAGGACGTGAGGGTTCAAATCCCTCCTTCGGCACCATGTATGCTACTTTGATTAAACATCCGCCAAGAAGTATACTAAGTGTCACAGCCGGTGCCTCCGGTAAGCATACGCCTGTAGCTCAGCTGGATAGAGCGCAGCCCTGCGGAGGCTGAGGCCGCGGGTTCAAATCCCGCCAGGCGTGCCACGGGCGGTTAGCTCAGCGGTGAGAGCGCCTGTCTTACACACAGGAGGTCAGAGGTTCAAGTCCTCTACCGCCCACTAGAAAGCATCCAGTTACCCCACGAGTCGAGGAGTATCCAGTGTAAGTGACACTAGCCTGGGAGGCACGTCATGCCATTTGACGCATACCCAGTTACTACTTTTTATGATGTTCTTCGGATTCGGCTTTGTCGGCATCAGCCTTTGTTTTATGCACAGTCTTGTCAGGATGGTTGGGGGGAGAATAAATCGTGTACAGCTTGAGTTTGGTGGTCTTGGAGCTGTTTATGACATTGTGGTATGTTCCAGCCGGGACTATCAGAGCATCACCATCCTTCAGCACGTGCTTTTCTTTGCCTTCTAAGATTACCGTCGCCTCGCCCTGCTCGACGCGGAAAAACTGGTCAACAGTCTTATGTACCTCGTTGCCAATTTCCTCCCCCGGCTTTAAGGACATCACCACGAGCTGAGCATATTTCCCGGTAAACAATACTTTCCTGAAATAATCATTCTCCAGAGTTTGCTTTTCAATCGGTCCGACATATCCTGCCATCTTTACACTTTCCTCCTTTCTTTTGTTGCATATTATATAAGGCTCCTAGCCTGCGGACAATTCCAAACAAAGGCGAGCTTGTCCAGTGCTGTGAATAGCACATGCTACTTGGCAAGCTCACCAACGATGGGGAACTTCATCAGGAGGTCAGCATCGTGCGGCGCTTTTTGTAGAGCCTGAGTCAGGTCGCAACCAGCGCGATGCATCGCATGATGTATCCCTTTCCTCCAGTGATAACTGGCGGACACATCGTATACTTTGCCACGGTAAGCAACATAGGCAATTCCATTCCTGCCGTCGTATTTCTTGAGCTCTTGTTCAGTGAATTTTCTCATCTTAGCTCAACTACCCAAAAGCGACATCCAATAGCATCATCATGGCAAAGCCGACCATGCTGCCCATTGTCGCTAGGTCTGTATTGCCGCCGCGCTGAGCCTCCGGCACCAGTTCTTCAATGACCACAAATATCATAGCACCGGCGGCGAAAGCCAGGGCATATGGCAAAATAGGTTGAGCGACAATAACAGTGGCAGCACCGATAACTCCAAACACCGGCTCAACAATCGCGGACAACTGCCCGTACCACAAGCTCTTCCGCCGTGACAGGCCTTCCCGCCGCAAAGGCATAGAAACAGCCAATCCCTCGGGGAAGTTCTGGATGCCTATGCCCACGGCTAGAGCTACGGCTGCTCCCAGAGAAACATGAGGCAGACCAGCCGCCAGAGCACCGAAAGCCACCCCCACAGCCAGCCCCTCCGGAATATTGTGTAGTGTGATAGCCAGGACAAGCAGCGTGCTCCGTCGCCAGCTTGTTTTCACACCCTCGGCTTCCTCGGTTGGGAAACCAATGTGAAGATGGGGCAAAACTTTATCAATAAGCCGCAGGAATAGACCACCTGCCAGGAAGCCCACCACCGCCGGTAGCCAGGAAGGGACGCCTTTGCCTTCTGACATCTCAATGGCTGGCGCCAGCAGCGACCAGTAGCTGGCGGCAATCATAACGCCAGCCGCAAAGCCGAGCATAGCATCAAGGACTTTGCGGCTGATGTCCCTGGTCGTGAAGACAACGGCTGCCCCAGCGGCAGTCATAGCCCAGGTGAAACAGGTCGCCAGCAGCGCCTGCAAAACCGGATGCAGCGCTTGAAAGCTATCCAGCACTATTTATCACCTGGTATTGGAATTGTGCGGGGACGTCAGGTTAGGATTCGACCCCGTAACACTTGCTGTTTTTATTTTAGAAATTTGGAGACAAAGGGAGAAGTCTCTCCACGCCTTAGAAAGTGACCCGAAGGACCCTCTCCCAGAAACTCGGAGAACCAGGATTCGTGCTCTATCTCTTCATTGAGGATAGCCAGAGCTAGGTCGTAGGTGCGGTGGTCTTTCCCCGCAGTGATGTCGCAGATGTTCGTATATCCCCTGACAGCACATCTCTCCGCCTCTACCAGGACAGTAAGCATGGCTTTGATGTCCTTGGTGTTCTGGGGCAAAGCGGCAGGTGGGCAGGCTGATATATTATGGAAATCCACCATGCTCTCCGGCAGCTTGCCACCGAGCTCATATATCCGGGGCACCAGCGCCTCGAAATGATTGCGGTCTTCTATTCGGGCTGTCTCGCGATTTCCTTGATGGTCTCCCCATCAAGCCCGATCAGGTTCACCCGCAGAATCGTGTAATAGTAGTAGGTTGTCAGCTCCGCGGCGGCATTGCTCACGAGCAGTTCCAGCAACTGCTTCACATTGACTCCAGCTTTTTTCACCATTTCTATTGCTACTTTAGCCATCTTTTTTACTCCTTTCCTCGTTTATTTTGTCTTTGGGGATAACTTTCCATTAATCCATAACACCTCCTTCGCTCCACGGTATTTTTAACAATTTGCTGCTAGCAACCGGGTACTGTTTTTCTTTTTAGCGCCTATTATATCAAGCTTCATAGTCCGGCGATAAACCGAAGCAAACACAAGACTACCGACGCTGCTCACATATATAGATAAGTGCAGAATATCTTGTCTAATTCAAGATTGCCCAAGTGACAGGAATATTCTTGATCACAGGTAACAAGGCAAGTTCCAGGCAGGTAAACCGAACATTGTTTCTAAAAGAACGTAGCTTGTGATGGCAACTCCGTTATTAACGCCGGAATCAACTCGTCAACTTATTTGAGTTGGCAAACCGACGATAAAACCACATTTTCACGAGCTCAGTCAGCCCTAGGTAGCTCGCGATGAACCCTATCAATACCAACAAGAAAGTCCAGGGCAGAGGGACGAAGCCGAAAATCCTGCTGCCCAAGGGCGTAAACGGCAGCGCCATTGCTAGAGCCAGAACAAGGACAATGGTCACCAAAAGCAACTTATTCGGCTTACTGCGGAAAAACGGAATCGTCCTGGTTCTAATCACAAATATTACGAGCGATTGAGTGAACAGTGACTCTACGAACCAAGCTGTCTGAAACATAGGTGCCGCAGCTTTGAAGGCATAAAGCAAAACGAAAAAGGTGGCAAAGTCGAAAATAGAGCTAACCGGGCCAAAGGCGAGCATGAAATTCCTGATGAAAGCTGTCTTGAGTCGCTGCGGTTGCTGGATATATGTCTGGTCCACATCGTCCAAAGGCAAAGGTAGTTGTGCCACGGAGTAGAGTAAGTTATTCAGGAGCAACTGGACAGGTAACATAGGCAGAAAGGGTAGAAAGAGCGAAGCTCCGGCAGCGCTGAACATATTGCCAAAATTGGAGCTGGTTGCCATCTGGATATACTTCATTGTGTTGCCGAAGGTCTTACGTCCTTCAACCACACCATCGGCGATTATCCTCAGGTCGTTCTCGAGGAGTATGAGATCTGCCGATTCCTTGGCGATATCCACGGCATTGGCCACGGAGATGCTGACATCTGCCACCTTCATGGAGGGCGTATCGTTGATGCCATCCCCCAGGTAACCAACCACATGCCCATTGGCTTTCAGAGCATTCATGATGCGGTTCTTTTGCCCGGGAGTAACTCGGGCAAAGACGTCTGCCCTCTCCACAATCTTGGCTAACGCATCGTCATCAATGTTCTGGATTTCGCTACCCTGCACAATGTTTATGGGCTCAACTTCTATGGTTAGCCTTAGCGAGCGAGTCCGCTCATCATATTTTTTGCCCCGGCGATATTGATAAACCTGAAAGCCAAGCTGCTCGCAGATTTTGCCTGACACAACTTCATTGTCACCGGTTAGAATCTTAAGTTTGATACCTGCACCTCTCAGTAATTCGAGCGATTCCCCAGCTGTTTCCTTGATCGGGTCAACGAAGGCAATGAAGCCTAGAAAAATCATTTCGCTTTCATCAGGAATGGAATATAAGGGCTTGCTAGCCACCTGGCGATAAGAGACGCCCAGCACCCGGAATCCACGGGAGCTTAATGCGCGATACTCCTTTTCAATTTGCTTAATGGCATCGTCCGTCACTTCACGGACCTCTCCGTTTAGCTCGTAATGCGAAATGACTTTGACAATTTCCTCCGGAGCTCCCTTAGTGATGAGGAGATTCTGTCCATCGGCGTTAACTACGATAGAAAGTCGCTTGCGGACAAAGTCAAACGGGATTTCGTCAACCTTTTGGTATTGGCTGGTGTCTATGTGCCGATACTGGAGTATAGCCTCGTCCAGTGGACTGCGTAGGCCGGTCTGGAACTGGCTATTCAGAACCGAGTAGAGCAGGACTTTTTCGGAATCCTTGTCTTCTATATCCACGTGCCGTATGAGAACGACTCTATTCTCCGTCAGAGTGCCTGTCTTATCACAGCACAGGACGTCCATGCTCCCAAAATTCTGTATTGCCGCCAGGCGTTTCACAATGACGCCTCTCCTGGACATGGCTGTAGCGCCACGAGCCAGATTTATGGATAGGATTACCGGCAATAGCCCCGGCGTCAAGCCCACTGCCAGAGCCACCGAAAAGAGCAGAGAATCAATGATGCTGCGTTTAAACAGAGCGTTGATGAAGAAGACCACCAGAATGAGTACAAAAGTGACCTGCATGATAAGGTAGCCAAACCTCCGTAATCCGCTCTCGAATTCAGTCTCGGGCTTCCTTTCAGCGCTCTTTCGCGCAAATTCCCCATATTCTGTAGAACTGCCGGTCTTGACCACGACTGTCGTAGCTGTACCAGCGGTGACCGAAGTACCCATAAATAGGTAATTATTCCACCTACTTGGGTCTGCGATGGCGGCAGCTTGAACAGGTTCCGATGTCTTCTCCACCGGGAACGATTCTCCGGTCAAAGCTGATTGGTCAACAAAGAAGTCTTTGGCGGAGATCACCCTGGCGTCAGCTGGCACAATATCCCCAGCAGAAAGCAAGATGACATCGCCCGGCACCAGTTGAGAGATTTGCATTTCCTGCTTGGCGCCATTTCTGAGCACAGTGGCAGTTGTGGCGACTCTCTTTATTAGCTCTTCGGCGGCTCTTCCTGCCCGGTATTCCTGGATGAAGTCGAGGGCGACGCTCACCAGGACAATAAACACGATAATGCCAGCATTCAACGGCTGCCCCAGGAAACCGGATACAATAGCGGCAACTATCAGTATGATAGTTATCGGGCTTCGGAGGTGGGACAGGAATTCGACGACAACATGTCTTTTTCTCTTGGCGATTATCTCATTGGGTCCATAGATTTCTCGTCGCCTTTCTGCCTCCTCGTCACTCAGACCATCCAGCGAAGTGCCCAGTTGGATGAGAAGCTCATAAGTGGGAAGAGATAAAGCATCCCGTGCGTTGACGAGATCGGGAGTCATTGTTCTTTTGCTGCGCTGTTTTTTCGCCATCGCCTGATAATTGGTTTGTCTATTGTAGTCCTATGATTGGGTCGGTTCAATAAGTCTAACATTGATTGCCGAATAGCAGTCACGGTAAGTGCCCACCAGATTTGAGAAAGCGTGACAAACAGGGAAAGAATGAATCGCCAGATTCAGTTCCTTCTACTAAACAGGAACTTTGGAAACTAGCCACCGACGCCTGTTGCGGGCGACACCACGACTGCTATCGGGCTGCGGGAGGAGGTTTGATTGACTGCGCCAGAATCGCAACTTTCTGGAAGGCGGTTGAACTAGCATCGTCTAATTCCGTTGGCTGTCTAGGCTGTCACGTCTTATCGGTTGTTCATCAAAGGCGTAGAATAGCCTGTGATGCCAGCGCGGACTAAACGGGTGCAGCATTGGCTGGATGTTGGAACGTGCCGATCGTGCATTCGCACTGCTTTGCTGGCAGTAGCAGTAACCGCTCTGGTATTAACAGGTTGCGCATCTGGACCTGTTGTCCCTGCCGATTCGCCCACGCTGCCCGCGCGTGGCTTCTTCATGGGACTTCTGCCACGCCTAAGGATGGCGAGTCCTTTGCCGAAGCCTATGAAAAGGCATCTGGCTTCGCCGAGTTTGTTCCAGTGTGGGGACGTCCGACGCCTTTCTATATCTGGCACGGGAGCTGTCGGGCAGTTGGGCAAAACATTTGTGGAACAATATACACGCGGCAACGGCATGTTTCCGCTGGTACACATGAGCTTCATTGGCACCAACGTGACTCTAGTTGTACCACCAGGAATGTCGGCGCTACCTTAGCAAATCCCGCTTGGCGGAACGCTTATAAAGAGGCAGCCATAGATGTTGTCCGTGCAGCCAGACCCTTCTATCTCTCTCTGGGCAACGAGGTGAACCGCTGGTACGAGAAATACGGCGCAAATGCCAGTGATCCGAACGGCTTCCAGAATTATGTCAGCCTTTACAGCGAGATATACGATGCGGTGAAAGAATTGTCGCCGCAGACTAATGTTTTTTGTACCTTTGTTCGTGAAGTGGTAGCAGAAAACCGGGAAGCTGACCTGAGCGCGTTGAACCTGTTTGAGCCGAGTAAGATGGACGTTCTCATATTCATCAGTTATTCATATGCTTTACCAGGGATTGATAGACCAGATGATATCCCGGACGACTACTATGCAAGAATTTTAGACTACATGCCAGGCAAGCCGTTTGGGTTAAGCGAGTTCGCCTGGGCAGCATTGGAGGAATTTGGTGGCGAGCAAGCTCAAGTTGATTTCGTTTTCGAGGTAGCCGGGCGTCTTACCGCGGGGCAGGGAATCAACCTTGAATTCTTGGGCTGGCCCTGGCTAGCTGCTCTTGATGAGGAGGACCCCGTCGCTCTAATTAAGAGGAATGGTATGGAGAGGCTGGCTTTCGCCGCCTGGCAGACATTATTCTCAAGTGCATGAGGATAACCAAAAGCTGGGGTATTAGCTACCGGATTCCAACGTCGGACAGGCGCTTCATCGTCAGAATAGGTTGCTCTCCTTGAAGTGAAGCTTTGCAGCCTGACCCAGACGCCAGCCTTTCATTCAGCTCAAAAGCGTTTACAATAAGGCTAATTGGCTGGGGCATCCTTTGAGGACATTGCTGCTATCTGCGGCGTGGATAGCACGAAAAGCACTGATAGTGAAATGACGCTCACGCCTTCTTGTCGGGAACCTGCTTCTTAAACACTGCCAGCCATTTCATCTGAAGTCCCGAGCGGGTTCCCGTTAGCCTATCCAGCAAAATCAGTTCCCAGCCCTCTTTTCCAAGCGCATTTAAATAATCTGTGTGCGCCAGCTCTTTCAGAGTGTATTCTTCTATATGATACTGCCACTGGCTCATTTAATTGCACCTCCTGCTTTCATGACTTACGCATATTGTATCACCCAAGTGTAGTCAATGGCTTGGAGAGCTTTATTCTGCTGTGATTAAAACCGTCCGCTGCCAATGAGAAAATCAACCTCTCGTCGGAGTCCGCCGCATCAGCTTAGCCCTCTAGGAACTGTCTTATGACCTCTCGGTGAGCAATAAATGCTGCGTGCAGGTCGTCAACCATCTCGCCGGTAAGTACAGTCGTATCCTTACTGATTCCGTGAAATGTCCCTTCCAAAAACGGTTTTAACAACATGTCCACCTTCCTCTTATCCCTCTCGCCCGTAATCACCAAAAACAGTTTTGGTCTCCACATGTCACGAGCGTGCTGTAGCTTTGCGAGGGCTTTATCCACCTCTCCTTTATCCTGCACCTCAAAGACATGACTTGGCCTTGGCAAGCCTTCGATTTCCTTCCAAATAGCGTCATAAATGTACGGCGGAGCATGATATTCCTTCGCTGCATATCGTCCAAGTATCTCGCCAATTTCCTTTATTTTGCTCTGGAGCTCTTCGTGGCGAGATTCTCTTAAAGGAAATTGAGGCGGTTTGGGTTCGACTATTTCCTTTGTGGTTAATTCCCAGAAACCCCTCGTAGGAGACCGAGCTAGCTTTTTCGTTTTAAGATATTGAAGCGCCCAGTCACTCTGGTGTCGCCACAGGGGGTGCTTCTGTTTGCAATAGGGACAAGGAAAAATCGTGTCATCACAGAGGTGCGGTGCCTTTGTCTTGACAGCAGCGTAGATGTCCTTGACGTGCATGGGAACGGGAGATTGCTGTAACACCTTATAGACCACTTTCTGAAGTTCAGTCATCTCGCCCTTTCCGAGTTTGCTGACTGGCTCTCCTTTTTAGTTTGCAGGCCTTTCCCACATTTTTCACACAACTCAGCGAAGTGGAGACCGGGTGGAGGTCTCACAAAATCGATTTTTTCCTTGTAATAAAACTCACCCTTGTTAATTATGGCCCCGCAACCTTGACACTGATGAGGAATTCTTGCTTTTACCCTTGCCCAGTATTTTAAGGTATTGTATTTGTCACCATCTTCTCGAACCCGCTTGTTAAGACCATCGGCAGCAAGCTGTGCATCTCGATTGTATTATAACATTCGTGGTTGCTCCAGGATAGGTGGGGAGGTGGGGCACTGCCCGCCTGAATTGGTGGTTCGGCCTGCTGGATAAGGGAAGATTAAGATAAGCGATACTTGGAATTGAACCGCTTAACAATACTCAACAATTCAGGTTCAAGTCGTCTTTTGACTTCTGCGATGATGTGGTCAGGAATACTTTTGTAGTAGGCTTGGGTGATGCCGCCTGCCATGCAGGCAAGCGTGTCGCCGTCCCCACCCAGGGAGACGGCTTTTCTCACTGTGTCCTCATAATCGTCTGATTCCAGAAAGGCTGTGATGGCTTCTGGCACTGAGCCCGGGCAGGTCTCATCAAAATGATAATGCGGGCGGATTTCCGCTAAAGTTCGGCCAGGTCGTAGCCGAAGTTCTTCTCAATGAAGTCCTTTATCCTGCGCTTGCTTTCGCCGTGCCGTGCCAGCAGGACGGCAGCAGCAACTGTCTGAGCCTCTTTGATACCTTCGGCGCTCCTTTTGGCTTCAGCTAATACTTCCTCCATGGTATCAAAGGCAAAACCAACGGGGCTCACACGCATAGCTGACCCGTTGCCGAAGCCGTAGTAAGGCTCAAGGCTATCGCTTCTCGTCCATCTGCGAAACATGCCCCATAGCCAGCATAAGGGTATTTGCGGGCATAATGCTTGAATGTAGTGGCGTAATCTTTGCTGTTCAAGGTACAATCCGCCACGGCTACTGTCAGTACAGTATCGTCGGTAAAAGTAGATCTGGTGGTGAACAGCGGAAATTCGGTTGTCTTTATGGGACGACCCTCATAAGCGGAGCCGATTATGTCACCAGCAATCGCTCAATCACGTAGCACCTCCTGTCCAGGTCCGCTGACCTAGATAAGGCTTCACGGTCTTGGGGTCTTGGAATTGGATAACTTAGTGAGGGCAGCTAAGGCAGCGATAGCGGCTACCTTCTTCTTTTCGTCAAATATCTGAGATAATTTCTCATCCAGAGGCTTTTCCGTTTCCACGATCCTCTTCATATCTTCCAGTAAGGTGGGCTCGCTATCAATAAAGTGAGTGCTTAATTCACCTTTGACGAAACGCGGGTTCTGCATGACGGCTTTATGGAATGGGATATTCGTCTTTACTCCTACGATAATATATTCATAAAGCGCCCGGCGCATTCTGGCAATAGCCTCATCGCGGTCTCTGCCCCAGACAATTAGCTTGGAGATCATAGGGTCGTAAGTTGGAGGTATGGTATATCGGGTATGGACTCCGCTGTCCACGCGGATTCCGATGCCTCCCGGTGAGCGGTAGCCTCTGAGCTTGCCGGGCGAAGGAGCAAAGTTGTTCAGGGGGTCTTCGGCATTGATACGACATTCAATTGCCCAGCCACGTGGTTGTACATCCTCTTGTTTGATGCTTAATGGCAAGCCCGAAGCTATCCGTATCTGCTCCTTGACAATATCTATCCCGGTCACCATCTCTGTCACAGGATGCTCTACCTGAATGCGGGTGTTAGCTTCGAGGAAGTAATATTTGCCCTTAGAGAATAGGAACTCCATCGTTCCTGCACCCTCGTAGTTGATCCACTTGCCGGCTTTTACTGCGGTTGCACCCATCTCGGCACGGAGCTGCGGTGTGAGTGCTGGAGAGGGTGATTCCTCGATCAGTTTCTGGTGTCGTCGCTGAATAGAGCATTCGCGCTCCCCCAGATGGACCACATTGCCGTGGGAGTCGCCCAATATCTGAAATTCGATATGACGAGCGTGAGGCAAGTATTTCTCGATATAGACATCGGGTAAGCCGAATGTTGAGGCGGCGATAGCCTGGGAGGATTCCAGCGCTGCCTTCAGTTCGTCTTCATTGGCGACTATACGCATGCCGATGCCCCCGCCTCCGCCCGACGGCTTGCAGATCACAGGATAGCCGATTTCCCGGGCAGCTTTTCTGACCTCGTCGAAGTCCGCGACCGGCTCGTCAGTGCCGGGCGCCACCGGCACTCCGGCTTTCTGCATTTCCTTTCGGGCGGCAATTTTGTTGCCCATCAGTTCCAGTACCTTGCTGGATGGACCAATGAATTTAATCCCTTGCTTTTCGCAGGCATAAGCAAAGCTAGGATTTTCGGCCAGGAAGCCATAGCCAGGATGTATAGCTTGGGCACCGCACTCTTTGGCGACGGCGATGATTTTCTTGATATTGAGGTAGCTCTCTATAGCTGGGGCAGCGCCGATAAAGTAGGCTTCATCAGCATATTTGGCAAATAAGGCATCTTTGTCCACTTCGGAATATATAGCAACAGAAGTTATGCCGAGCTCTCGGCAAGCCCGCATCACCCGTATAGCAATTTCACCGCGGTTGGCTACCAGAACCTTGTTTATCATCTTGCCCCATCTTTCTGGCTCTGCCTTCTGCAATGATTAATTGTAGAACACTTATTGTGCTGTGAAAAACCAAAAGTCCTGGGCAAATCAGCGTGATGCCGCAATTGTCAACCTCCCCTGCCTTCTAGTAGGGCTGCGTTTCCAGGGATTACTTTCGTAGCTATAAAGCTCCTCATAGTGGTATGCGGCTTAGTTTTCCGGTGCTACGACTATCAAGACATCACCGGTGTTCACTACCTCGCCCTGGTAGGTAAGTATTTCCTTAACGGTGCCGCTGTGGGAGGAGACGACCTGGTTCTGCATTTTCATAGCTTCGATTATCAGCAGCGTGTCACCCTGCTTGACTCTGTCACCGACCTTCACCTTGATAGCGAGTATCATGCCTTGCATCGGTGAAGTGATGGCTCCGGCAGGAAGCTCTTTAGGCTTTTTGGCTTTTTCTTTTTCTACCTCGACAGTCTTGCCCAATACTGAAGTTACCCTGACGTTGAATACTTCGCCATCTACGTCAACGCTGAATTCCATGGGTAAGTCTAAAGTAGGAATAGCCTTGGCTGCTGCCTCGGTGGGGGAGGGCATAGCCTCCTCTTTGATTTCGCCACGCAGGAATTTCACCGCTACCTGAGGATAGAGGGCATAAGTGAGGAGGTCTTCTTCGCGATGAATAATGCCCAGCTTTTGTCCCTCTTTTTTCAGTTTGGGTAATTCCGGTTTGAGAAGGTCGGCGGGTCGAACATCTATAGGCTTCTCTTCACCTATTACTAGTTTTCTTACCTCTTCGTTGATTTCGCCTGGTGGTTGTCCGTACTGGCCTAGAAGGTAGTTCCGTACTTCCTGTGTTACTTGTTTGTAGCGGGCTCCTGACAGCACATTCAGGACAGCCTGGATGCCCACGATCTGGCTGGTAGGGGTAACCAGCGGCGGATATCCCAGGTCAGCCCTGACGCGGGGCACTTCTTCCAGAACCTGGCTATATTTATCAAGAGCATTCTGCTCTCTCAGTTGGCTGACTAGATTAGAGAGCATACCACCGGGTATCTGGTGCAGCAGTACATTGATGCTGGGCCGAGTGGTCTCGGTGGTAAACAGCGCTTGATATTTCGCACTCAAGCTGGCGAAGTATTCGCCGATCTCATAGAGCAACTCTAAGTCAAGCCCGGTATCGTAAGGGGTGCCTTTGAAAGCTGCCACAATACTTTCGGTAGGCGGTTGGGAAGTGCCCCAGCTAAGAGCGGAAAAGGCGGTGTCCACGATATCCACTCCAGCCAGAGCAGCAGCATAGTAGCTTATAGGTGCCATGCCGCTAGAGCAGTGTGAGTGTAAATCCACCGGGACCTTGACTCTACTCTTGATTGCTTTTACGAGCTCTGCTGCTGCGGGTGGGGAAATCAAACCAGCCATATCCTTGATGCAAATAGAATCGCAACCTAGGCTTTCCAGTTCCCTAGCCATCTCGGCGAACTTTTCTGTGGTATGCACCGGGCTAGTGGTATAACAGATTGCCCCTTGGACATGAGCTTCATAGTCTTTGGCTACCTGTATAGCTAGCTTCATATTGCGTATGTCGTTAAGGGCATCGAAGATGCGGAAGACATTTATGCCGTTTTTCACAGAAAGGCGGATAAATTCTCTCAGGACGTCATCCGCATAGTGGCGATAGCCCACGAGGTTCTGGCCACGGAGCAGCATCTGCAGGCGAGTGTTTTTGACTTTCTCACGCAGACTCCTGAGCCGTTCCCAGGGGTCCTCGTTCAAGAACCTAATGCAGGCGTCAAAGGTAGCGCCTCCCCATACTTCTAGAGAAAAGAAGCCCACCCTATCAAGCTGTTCGGCGATAGGAAGCATGTCTTTCGTGCGCATCCTGGTGGCGATCAGGGATTGGTGAGCATCACGTAAAGTGGTGTCTGTTATTAAAATGCCCATCTCAGCTCCGTTTCAGTCGCTTTCTCCAAAACATGTAACACTGCCCAGCTAGATTTGGCACTATCAAACGCGGCATTATGGCAAATTTGGACATCTCTTCTATGCTACCCTAAAAAAGTGGTTGACGTATTTGCCGAGGCGTGATAACATGCGAACAGCAATACGTGCATCGTAGTTCACAATCATACTCGATTTGTTCTATGGTGTCAAAGTGTCCTTTTAGGAGCTGAATGGAGAAAGGACGCCGGACCCTTCTGTCTAATCACGGACGGGTGTTCGTGTATGTTGCCAAGCATCCCAGGTGCACAATGGAGGTGATAGCTCGGGAGGTTGGTCTATCTCAGAGAGGTGTTCAGAAGATTATCGCGGAACTTGAGACAAGCGGCTATGTCGTTCGACATAAAGATGGTAGACGTAACATATATTCAGTTCGCCCTGAGTTACTATGCGCACCCGCTGGGCAGGATCATGCTGTGGGTGACCTGCTGGCAGCGCTGGGTGTGACGTCATGAGCCCGGGATGTAGGCTTTGACCTAAGCTTTGGGAACGGCTATAATGCGGACATAATGTAAGGTTGTGTGTACCGTAGCTAGGCAAGCAACAGAAGCACTGGAGGTCTCTAAAATGAGCAACGCAAAAAAAATTAAGGTGAAAATTCGGCGCATGACACGTAATGACATTCATGAGGTTTTGGTCCTTGATAGGATAGTTAGAGGCTCAAGGCGTATTGTTACGAAGTTTGAAGATATAGTTTCTATTAACCCTGGGACACCACCTGACATGAGTTTTGTCGCTGAGATTGATGGTGAGATAGTGGGCTTTTCCATCAACCGGACAACATATCTGATGGTGCCACTTACTGAGGTCTGTATTATTCACGCTATACTCGTTCACCCGGACTATCGAAGGCATGGCATTGGCAGCAAGTTGATTGAGGCACTTCTGGAGCATTGTCAAAACGAAGGGATCAACACAGTTCGTATTCTAATTCCAAGAGGCAACAAAGAATTACAAATCCTCTTCAACCGGCATGGTTTCAAGCGAAGTAATGTTGTCAATTTTGATAGAATTCTTGAGAGTTAGTTGAAGGGTTTCTACAGTAAACCCACTGGGAAGAGGGTTAAGACTGGTCGGTGTGGAGCATTGAATACATGCCGGAGCTATCTGCCATACCTTAGCTTCGCATAGAGCATGGCACATCCTAAGGCGAGCGTAATAGCATTCCAGATAATTATTGATAGTCGCCCCAATAAAACCCCATACAATAGCCAAAACCCCACACCGGTAATGAAGAAGATGGTAAATGGCAGGCTTATCTCATGTGCACTCCTGAGCTTGAATAACCGCCGTACTTGAGGGATAAAACCTGTGGTGGTCAAAGCTCCAGCGATAAGTCCTAATAGTTCTCTCCAGTCCAAAAAGCGTCTCCTTTTCCGTATGCGTCTAGAGTTTTTCTATTGCTTTCTTGAGCCTGTATCACAGTCGCACCATTATATCATTCGAGGATAAAACAGTAATGCTGCGCATAGACTTGTAGAAGTTTTCCCCGAAGTAAAGTTCAGGTATCCACTGTCGGCGTCAGACACGTAGCTAAGCTACGCCGAACGCACCAAAATTTCAAAAAAGCGCATTCACGGACAGTGTGAGGAAAAAGGATGAGCCTGAGAAAGCAACGCCATGGCTTGCTTCTAAGGTGGATGCAAGCCTACATATCCTTTCTCAATTAAGGAATCTCAGATCGCTCTTACACAAGCCCAATTGTGAGAGGTTGGCTAATTATTTAGAATCTGCGTCGTCTGCCACCACCAAACCCGCCCCCTCCGCCGAAGGGCTTTCTGCCACCTTCAGTACGGGGACGTGCTTCACTGACACTGAGTGTCCGGTCTCCCATCGTCTTACCATTAAGCCCAGTAATGGCAGCTTGAGCCTCAGATTTGTTCGCCATTTCGACAAATGCAAATCCTCGAGATTGCCCGCTATATCTATCTTTTATGATATTCACTGAACCAACTTGTCCAAAGGCTTCAAATGCTTTGCGCAATTGGTCCTCAGTGACCTCGCGGGATAAATTGCCCACATAGATATTCATGATATTTAACCCCCTACTATTTTTCTAATGTCGCACCTTCTGCGCCAGAACGCTTTACAACACTCTGATTGTCTCTCCAAGTAAAGATTCAAGGGCTGGAAGCAAATCCAGCCCTTTGAAATCTAGCTACTACAGATTATTTTCGACTGCTTACTTTAATCTTGTTGTAACATTCACTACAATATACTGGTCGTCCCTCTCGAGGCTCGAAGGGCACTTCACAGTCTTTACCACATTCGTTGCATACCGCATGGTGCATTTGGCGATTGGCTCTGTAGTTGCCGGTATTGTTGTGCTGAGCCTTCTTTGCTTCACGGCAAGCCCGGCATCGCTTGGGTTCATTGGTGTATCCCTTGCTGGCATAGAACTCTTGTTCCTGAGCAGTGAAGACGAATGTGGCACCGCAGTCAGCACATTGTAGGGTTTTGTCTGCAAATCCCATTGGATGACCTCCTTTCTTTACAATACTTTGGCTTGGGCCTCGGTCATCCAACGTTTGCAGGGGAGCCTGAGGAGCTTCAATAGAAACGTGGTAACCTACGCTTACAACCAACTAAAGTATAATAACAGGCTACAGAAATTGCAAGCCTCTGTGGCGTAAATCAGCCAGGTAAAGCTTTGGGTTGGAGGTTCAAATGTGAAACTCAACTATATCGCCGTCCTGCAGGACATGTCCTTTGCTGACCCTCTGTCCATCGTACTTGCCCGAGCCCCAAACCACTGCGTACCTCAAATTCTGATGGAAATCTTTGTGTAGGCTCTCAGCAGCCTCTGCCACTGTGCTGCCCTTTTGCAGTATCATGGGGTCGGTCAGGTCAGCCTTGCTCCCCGGCGTCTTAGTATAAACACGGATGATGTTCAAGCCGTGATAGACAGCTTTCTTGAAATCGTCCAGTCCGTGACTTTCTCTGGCAGAAATGGCAACCAAAGGAAACCGATTCGCATATTGTGAACGCAATTGCTCCCAGTTCTGCTGAGAGCCTGCCAAGTCGTTTTTGTTCCCGACAATTAGCATCCTTCTGGGATAAGTCCCTGGGATTGGCTGTGCTCCGTCGTCTGATAACGGTTCTATGCGGGCTTCTCTAAGCCCTTGCAACGTCGTTTCCACCTGACTTATAGGCTCTTGGGATAGATCTACTACAATGGCAATCAGGTCAGCGTTTCTCAAGGCATTTGTCAGTAACACCCTGACCTCCCTATATCCGATAGGCGGAGTGTCCACCAATTGTATTTGAATATCTTCGAACTTCATCATCCCAGGGATGGGGGTTTTGGTAGTGAAGGGATAGTCAGCTATCTCAGGCAGGGCTTCAGTTACAGCTGCCAGCAATTGTGACTTGCCACTGTTGGGTAGCCCCACCAGCATTACTTGTCCAGCGCCCTCGGGCTTAATATAGAAGCCTGCTCTTCTAGCTGTAGCCTGTCTTCTTTCCGCCTCCTGCGTAAACTTGGCGATCTTCCTTCTTAGCTCAGCATGAAGCTTGTCGGTGCCTTTGTGATGTGGCATAATAGCCAGCATCTCTTCTAGAGCCGCAATTTTTTCCTCCGGCTCCTTAGCCGCTCTGTATCTCTTCTCGGCTTCAAAATACTGTGGCGGTAGATTCGCTGGCATACAAGTTAATTTTAGCATTCTATTCTCTTCGCTCAAAAATGTGGCGCTGTGCTCAGTTTCAAGATAGAAAGCATGCTATAATTGTCGGCCAATGTTTTAATAACCGGAGCATTGCTCCAAAGGAGAGAAAATGTGGGACGCTTCTAAGTGTAATCTATGCGGAGATTGTCTGGTCAACTGTCGGTATGTCCACTACGATAGGGACAAGGCAGTAGCTGAGATCAAGTTACTGATGGAGGGCAAGGAGGCTGAAATATTAAGCAAATGCACTACATGTATTGCCTGTAATGATTATTGCCCGACAGGGGCTGACCCTTCTAACCTGATATTCAAGATGCAAGAGAAAATAGGTACCTCTCCCATAGTGACAATGGGCAAACCTGCCAAGGAAGCGATACAGCGAGCATTCGAAATAGGAGAGGACGCAGAACAGATTGTGCCGGGCGACCCCGACAAGCCGGCGCTGTCACTGGACGAATTTCGCTTTGAGCAATTTCCAGAGGGGACATTCGATAGCCAGCTCTTCAGGGGTATGACCATAGTGAGAGGTAGCCAGTATGCTTCTCTTGTGGGCTATGTCCATATGGGTGGAGAGAGCCTGGCGCAGAGATATGGTCAGCGTGTCCTGGATAAACTGGCTAAACTGAACAAAGATATAGTCTATATTCACAATGAGGGCTTCATCCTGGCGCATGTGAAGTCCAGGGGATATGGTTTCAAAGTCCGCTTTAAGTATATGCATCTGTTTGAATATCTGCGCAATTATCTGAACGCACACAAAAAAACCGTCACAAAGCTAGGTAAGAAAGTAGCCTATCAGGCTAATTGTGCGACCAGGTGGATCCCTGAGTATGATGCCTTTCTGGACGAGGTATTCAAGGTTGTGGGCGTGGAAAGACCCGCCAGGAAATACGAGCGGCTGAATGCTGTTTGCTGTACTGCTCCGCTTATTTATGTTAACCGTGAGCTCGCCGTTGATATTCAGAGGAAAAATTTTGAGGACGCCAGCGCTTGTGGGGCTGAGGCTATTATAACCTCGTGTCCTGTATGCTACAGAGTGTTCAGGCGACCAAGCGTGGACTTTGGTCTGCCCAGCATATTTATCACTGACCTCTGCCGAATTGCGCTTGGCGAAAAACCATGGCCAAGAAGTACCCGGTCAGCGAAATAAACCAGCGTCGGACTTTTCTGTATGGGGAAGACACAGTGGGAATGAGGTTGAAGTTTCCTGGACACGTATGTTCAGCTGGGTGAAAGAAAAGAGTTGATGAAATGAATAAAGGTCTCCCGGAGTTTTCGGAGCGTCGCCCCACCTGGAATTTCATCTGAAATGCCACGGAGAGGCTCAAAAAATGGCATTAAGTAGCTTTTGGGCATTCCCACCCTTCTTCTCTCCTTCCTCTCCCCTTTCTCCTTTTTTCTCTTCTCTCTTTTTCGTTGTTTTGTTGTGGGGTTGGTTTCGGGTTATCCTCCGGTGGTTAACCCTTAATCGGCTGTTGCTAAGGCTTGAATAGCCTGTGCCACCATCTTTGCTTAGGGGTCTGCTTAGGGGCTTCCAGCAGCAATAAGCGTTGTTCCAGAAATTCAGCCTTAGCTTTCCAGTAGCCAACTTCCTGAGACAGTTGCTCTATTCTGTTGATAAGGGGCTGGATACCCAAGGTGTTATCTGAAGACGGCTTTTCGAGCGGGGGTAAATCCTCAATGATGTACGAAGGACCGAACTTGGTTGGCACTAGGCGGGCTTTGACCTTGCCGGACTTGATGTAGCGACGGAGAGTGATCACTGAGATGCCCAGGGCTTGAGCGGCTTCCTTCAAGGTGTAGCCAGCCATTTATTATATTGTAGCACTTGGTGGGGGTGTTGAAAATGGGTTTGGTAAAGGCTGACGAGGGGTTGGTGTGCGGAGCGTGGGTATGTGGATCAGAAGTAGGCCGTGCAGGACTCGAACCTGCGACACCCTGATTAAAAGTCAGGTGCTCTGCCAACTGAGCTAACGGCCCATGTTTTGGGGGATGGCGTGCAGGCTATTTTTCCTCTGACAGAAGGTTTGAAATATAGAGAGCAAAGGCAGGGTGAATATCGCAGATAAAACCTCCGTCAACCGCTTCTACAGAGAATGTTACCCGGCTGGGCTTCTTGACAGGGTCGCCGAATTTGTTGAGTCCTATCTCATCCCAGGGCATGTGGTGACCTAATATTTCCAATAATCCCTTAACATCTCGCGGGTTTTCCACAATCACTTCGAAAGGAAGGTGACGGGCTAACCCCGATAGTTGGTCGTTATTCAGCTTTACTCTCATGTTTCCGCTTTCGCCTTATTAATCACAGCTGTTTGCACAGCGGGTGATGGGATTCGAACCCACGACGTCTTGCTTGGGAAGCAAGCACTCTACCGCTGAGTTACACCCGCAGCCACTATATTATCAATTACAATGGGCACCGATGTCAAGAATGGATTCTACTATGGTGGTATGAGTGTCAACAGCCTTCTGGCAATTTTGGGATATTTGGCAATAAATAGCAATTCATCCTCGACCAGTGGTTTTTGCGCTTCGACATTAGCGTATCTTACTAATTCTAGGATTTCTTCAGCTTCCTTAGCGTCTTTAAACTTTATCTCCATCCGTCCCATTATATGGCTGAAGCCAGATACTCCACCGTATTCTCCGGAACATATCTCGCGGCCAGTCTCGACAAGCTCGGGTTCGCCTCTGCCCAATTCGTCGTAACTGTATAGTTCGTAGTTATGGGGATCTTTCAGTACACCATCGGCATGGATACCGGAGCTATGAGCAAAAGCATTAGCGCCGACGCCAGGCTGGTTTATGGGAATAGGCACCTTGAAAGCATAGCTAGCAAATTTGCAGATCTTCCAAGCCTTTGTCAGGTTTATGGGCATGCCGAGCTGGTATTTCCCTGCGAAGCCTTTGGATTTGGTGACAGCGAGGACCGTAGCTACAAGGTCGGCATTGCCAGCTCGTTCGCCGATTCCGTTGACTGTAGTATTGATGTAAGCATCTTGTCCACCGTCTATAGCTCCTTTGGCTCCAGCTATAGAATTAGCCACTGCCATACCTAGGTCACCATGACAATGGAGCTCAATAGGCATTGCTACATGTTTGGCTATTGTTTTTACAGTCTCGTAAATAGTAAAGGGGTTGTCATATCCTAGAGTATCGCAATACCTGAACCGGTCAGCACCATGTTCTTTAGCGGCTGAGGCAAATTGAATTAGAAAATCTATATCAGTTCGGGAGGCATCTTCAGCGTTTACGCCTATACTTTCAGCTCCATGAGCGCGGGCAGCATCCACTGCCTCGGTCATCATCTTTATAATATCCTCTCGCGTTTTCTTGCCCAGAAATTTTCCCCGGATCATTTGGTCCGATGTAGAAATAGAGAGATTAAGATGCTTGAGGTTGGGAACATACTCGAAAGCCTTTTCCACGTCTTCGGTAACTGCTCTTAGCCACCCTCCTAAGCGGATGGGTTTGAGAACTCCCATCTCAGCTAATTCCAGATTTGCCTGTAGATAAAAAGATTCGTGTCTGGTTGTGGGGAAGCCAAATTCTGACTGGAAGACACCCATTTCGTTTAGGTAGAGATTAATCATGGTCTTTTCCAGCTTGGATAGACCAAGACGTGCAGTTTGGACGCCATCACGATTAGTAACATCTATGAAATAAAGCTTGCTCATTTTTGCTTCCCGCACAAGGGTGAAATTGAATTAAGAAGGATAGCATTATTCGTTCAAATTATCAAGTTTTGGCTCCATCAGATTGTCTATTCTGATGTTAAACTCTAAAAGTAAGGCAAAAGATTTTTAAGTCGAGCAGGATGATACAGACGGCACTGTAGATACTCTCCAACTCTTCCTTTGCTTTCGTAATTTAGATTATACTAATCTCAATGCAATCGGGTATGGCTAAAGTGGTGGAATGGCTTGGTGACAAGCTGAGGATACTAGACCAAAGCAAGCTCCCCTGGGAGGAGTGCTTTATTGACCTGGACGATTACCAGGATGTTGTTTTGGCGATTAAGGAAATGAAAGTTCGTGGGGCACCAGCTATTGGAGTAGCGGCTGCCTATGGCATAGCCCTAGGGACATCGAGCATTAGAACAAGGAACAAAGATGAATTTCTGGCAGAACTGGATGAGATTATACAAGCCTTTGGTGCAGCCAGACCTACTGCTGCAAACCTCTTTCAAGCTATTAGCAAGATGAAGAAGGTGGCTAGAGGGGACAGCGTTGTGGAAATGAAGAAGTCGCTGGTCAGTGAAGCTAAGCAGATTCATGAAGATGAAATAAAGGCGACTGAAAAGCTTAGCCAGCTAGGAGCCCGGCTTATCAAAGACGGTTGTACCGTGCTTACTCATTGCAACACAGGTCCTCTAGCCACCGCTGGCTATGGCACTGCTTTAGGAGTCATCAAAGCTGCTAAAGAACAAGGGAAAAAAGTGCAAGTCTTTGTCACGGAGACACGTCCGCTTCTGCAAGGAGCGCGGCTCACTACCTGGGAACTAATGCAAGAGGGCATCCAGGTGACTTTGATTACCGATTCCATGCCTGGCTATTTTATGACGGAAAAGAAAATAGACTGTGTCATTGTCGGTGCAGACAGGATTGCAGCCAATGGCGATGTTGCCAATAAAATTGGCACCTATGCTCTGGCAGTGCTGGCTAAAGAGAATAACATCCCTTTCTACGTGGCTGCTCCCACCAGCACTGTTGACCTGTCTTTAGCTTCGGGGGAAGAAATCCCCATTGAGGAGCGAGCCGCGGATGAGGTAACACATATCCAGGGAATGCCGATTGCTCCTGCGGGTGTGAAGGTAGCAAATCCTGCTTTCGATATTACTCCCCAAGGGTACATATCTGCCATTATCACTGAGAAAGGCATAATAAAGAAACCCTACTCGGAGAGACTAAAGAGGCTGGCTTCAGATCTCTGTAGCGATTCGATCCATCGAACATTTGTGCCGCGACCGGGTTGATTGGGCGAACTAAGTCAAAGCTGTTTGTACATTTTTACGTGCTTGATGCCAGCTTCGTAGAAAGGTGTTCCTGCTTCCTGGAAGCCACATGGCTTGTAAAAGGGGACAACTTCCAGTTGGGCGTGGATGATTATTTCGTGTACCTGTCTATCTTTAAGCACGGAATCCAAGAACAGGAGCATTTTTCTGCCTATGCCCTTATGGCGATATGCCTTCAGCACAGCCATTCTTTCTAGTTTAGCTTGATTATCGGCTAGGAATTGAACTCGCGCACTGGCGACAACTTCTTTTCCATGTTCGACCACCACATGTAGCGAATCTCTGTCACGCCTATCAAACACTAGGTCCTCGGAGATACCTTGCTCGTAAACAAACACCTGCCTCCTGACCTTGAAGGCTTCTTGTAACTCTTCACTATCTGTCACGAGTCTGTATCTAAGTTTGCTCATGAAAATAGAATACCTTACTCAAACGCTATTATATCTAATCGGCTAGGTGTATTTTTTGTTACAAAAGTTGGAATGCGTGGTGTAACACTCTTAGTATATTTGGCAATAAAGGGAAAGAATATATGCTACAATTAGCCAGCTTTGGTGAAATTGGATTAGCACAGTATGGAAGGCAACTGGGCGCAGGTTTTGTTTAATTCAGCGGTCACAAGCAGTCTCTATCTCATTGCGGCGATAGGACTCACTTTGACTTATGGCCTTTCCGGTTTTCCTAACTTTGCCTATGCTGAATTTATGACCTTTGGTGCTTACATAGGTTATTTTGTGTCCCGCCAATTGGGCTTAGACATTATTTTTGCTTTCATTGGCGCTTTCTTGGCATCTGGAGCATTGGGAGCTTTAACATACCAGGGGGTCTTCAGGTTCTTAGCGAACCGAGGAGCAACTAAAATCCACCTTATGGTAGCTTCCATAGGTCTAGGCTTTGCTATCAGACATATTATTGGTGACAGATGGGGTTGGCCCCCTTTCACCTTTGGGATCAGTTGGTCTGCTTTCGACATTGGTGCTATCAGGGTTACGGACCTTTGGTTGGGGCTTATCTTTACAGCTTTGGCCACGGCAGCGATTATGCATCTTGTGCTGACGAGAACGAAGACAGGCAAAGCTATTCGGGGAATTTCCACTAACCCAGAATTAGCTTTAGCCTCAGGTATTAACATTGAGCGGGTCAATTTAGTGACTTGGGGGTTTGGTGCAGGGTTGGCAGGCATCGCTGGACTATTCTGGGGAGCGATGGCAGCACTCTCTCCACTCTTAGGCTGGACTACGATCTTGCCTGTTTTCGCAGTAACCATACTGGGGGGGATAGGTAGCTTCTATGGAATTTTAGCGGCCGCTTTCATTCTTGGTTTAGCGGAAAACCTTGGTACAGTGGCACTGACACAGTTTGGCTTTTCCACTGAATATCGCATGGCAATAGCCTTTATCATTTTAATCGCAACGCTGGTTGCAAGACCACAAGGGCTAGCGAGGGCATTCAGGAGACTCTAAATATGGGTTTGCTAATTAATTTTCTGGACATCATCGTTTTTATCGGCATCTTTGCCATAGTCGCTTTAAGCCTTAACTTGGAGTACGGCTTTACTGGTCTGGGAAATTTTGGCAAAGTAGCCTTCTTCTTAGTCGGAGCTTATACCTATGCTGTCCTGATGGAGCGAACCGAGATTCCTTTCTATGTTGCTCTTGTTATGGCTATGTTAACATCGGCTGGTATTGGTCTCCTCGTTTCTCTGCCAGCGTTAAGATTACGGGAAGATTATCTGGCAATAGTAACGCTGGCTATCGGAGAGATACTGAGACTCATTGTCAAAACTGAGGATTGGCTTGCCCATGGTGTATGGGGGATTACTGTGCCCTCAGCCATTCACTGGTCAGGAATATCTGTGCTAGAGACAAGATTGGTCAATGTAGGATTAGTATATTTCTGCTTGATTGTTTGTTTTACTTTTATGGAATTGCTGACCAAATCGCCTTATGGTCGCATTCTGCGGGCTATCCGGGAGGACGAAGTCGCAGCAGAGGCTCTAGGAAAGGACCGGGTCAAGTATAAAGCTCAGGTGCTCATGCTGGGCTCGGCATTAGCTGGGCTAGGTGGTGGTCTTTATGCACAATATATGCGGTTTATTGAACCTTATATGTTTATGCCTATGGTTACCTTTACGGTGTGGATAATAGTTATTGTAGGTGGTTCAGCTAATAACTGGGGCATGTTACTAGGAGCAACTCTAGTTAAGCTTTTTGAGCGTGGAGCACTGGTAATCAAAGACTATTTCCATCTGCCCATCGATCCGATTAATCTGCAATATATTTTGTTCGGTGTTTTCGTTATATTTCTCTTAGCCTACCGCCCACAGGGTTTGTTAAAAGAGCGCCAGATCAAAACTAAGGCGGTAGAGGTGGTCCAGCGATGGAGGAATCGCTGCTCAGAATAAAAGAGGTCGCAAAGCATTTCGGCGGTCTATGGGCTGTAAATCGCATCAGCTTGGATGTTGCCCGTGGCAGTATTACCGCTCTGGTAGGACCCAACGGTAGCGGCAAGACCACTTTGTTTAATATCGTCTGTGGTTTGCACAAACCAGACGAGGGCTGTGTTTATTTTAATGGTGAACGTATTGACCATCTCTCTCCCCATCGGGTTTATGCCAAGGGTATAGTACACGCCTTTCAAATACCGAGGTTATTTTCTCGCCTGACTGTTTTGGACAACATGCTCGTGGCAGCGAGGGGACATAAAGGTGACAGTTTGCTAAACAGCCTGGTATTCAAGCAAGGATGGCAGGAGCAGGAGTGGAAGCTAGCCACAAAGGCTTTAGAGCTGCTTAATCTTTTGGAACTTGACCATTTGGGTCTTTCCCCGGCTGGTGAATTGTCTGGCGGGCAGAGAAAGCTTCTGGAGATAGGTAGAGCTCTCATGGCTGCCCCGGTGCTATTACTTCTGGATGAGCCGGCAGCTGGTGTTAACCCGAATCTAGGACGGAAAATCTTCGAAAAAATTGAATTGTTCCGAAGGAGCGGACTTAGCTTTTTCGTTATTGAGCACAGGTTGGAACTATTATTTGACTTTGCTGACCGGGTTTATGTTATGGATAAGGGGAAGATAGTGGTTCAAGGCAAACCGGAGGAGGTGGCGAAAGACTCTACTTTTTATAAGGTGTACCTAGGAGATTAAGTGGAAGACATATTCGTGGCTAGAAATATTACTGCTGGCTATGGGGATGTGGAGATTGTGCACAATGTTTCAGTACGAGTGGCGTCAGGAGAGGTTGTTGCTGTTATCGGCCCCAATGGTAGTGGTAAATCTACATTAATAAAAAGCCTTCTCGGCTTTGCTCGCCTTTTTAACGGGCAAGTCTTCTACAAAGGAAGGGATGTCACTGGGATCACTCCAGACCAAGCTGTGATTATAGGTATTAGTTACGTCCCACAAATCAATAATGTTTTTGTCAACTTGACGGTGGCGGAAAATCTGGAATTGGGAGCTTATACGAGGGAGGATAGAGATGTTAAAGCAGATATAGCGGAAGTCTATGAATGGTTCCCGGAGCTAGCAGCAAGAAGAAAAACTTGGGCGGGTAATTTAAGTGGTGGGGAGAGACAGATGCTAGCCATCGCCCGAGCAATGATGACCAAACCAAAGGTGCTACTTCTCGATGAGCCGCTAGCTTCGCTAGCACCCAGAGCTATTTCACCGGTTTTAACGAAAGTTGAAAAGATTAGAGATAGTGGTACAGCGGTAGTGATTGTTGAACAAAATGTCAAAAAAGCTCTGGAAGTAGCGAGCAGATGCTATGCTCTGGTAGATGGTCGCTGTATTTTGGAAGGAGACTCTATGTCCATTTTGTGTGACGATGAAGCTAAGCAACGCTTCTTAGGGCTTAGAGATTGAGAGGTGTATAGCCAGCCATTTAAGACTATGAATTCTTTTGTTACAATACTAGATAGATCTGGTGTTTTGAAGGGAGGTGCCGTATGGAGTAAGGAAATGTTCACGGCAAAGCATTTGTTCAATAACTGTGAGTGGTTTAAAAGGAGGAATGTATGTCGAAGAAATGGATAGTTGTAATAATTGCAGTGGTTGTGGTTGTAGCTGTGGTACTTGCTTTGACTCTGCGTCCTACCAAAGAGGAACAGATAAAAATAGGTGGTATCTTTGATATGACCGGGGGCCTAGCGGAGATGGGTGACTTAATATCTAAAGGTGCTCGGTTGGCTGTGGAGGAGATTAACGCTGCTGGTGGAGTGCTGGGAAAAGAATTAGTGCTCTTGATTGAGGATGGCGCCACTTCGGCAGATACTGGCTTTACAGCTTTCAAGAAGCTAGTAGAGGTAGATGAAGTCGAAGTCATCGTCGGTCCTATGATCAGTGGGGCAGTTATGGCTTGTGGAGCCTACGCTAAAGATATGGAGGTGCCCTTTATTTCGCCTTCAGCTACCTCGCCGTTAATCACAAACCAAACTTGGACTGAATGGGCTTTACGTACTTGCACCAGTGACGCTTTCCAAGGGCGGCTTCTAGCGGAAATTATTATTAAGGAAGGCTACCAAAAAGCAGCTATTCTAGTTCAGGATACTCCTTATGGCATTGGCATTGAGCAAGTAGTCGAAGAGAGCCTCAAGGCGGCAAATGTCACAGTCGTGGAGAGCATAAGATATGATGCCAAAAGACTGGACTATCTTACTGAGCTAGGAAGGATCAAAGACGCCAATCCTGATGTTATTGTTCAGGTTGGTTACCACACTGACAGCGCTAAAGTCTATGAACAAGCAGGTTTGCTAGGGCTCAATGTAACACCGTGGCTAGTTGCCGAGGGTGTTTATGGCTTACCAGCAAGTACATACCCTGCTGCTGCTGCCTTTATGGCTAATGCTAATCTACGAGGCGCTACTCTAGCTCCCGATCCGACTTTACCTGCGTATGTAGCGTTCAAGGCAGCTTATGAAGGACGATGGGGTAAGTCTCCGGGAGTTTACTGTGATACTGCTTATGATGCTGTTAAGTTGATAGCCCTAGCGATAAACAAAGCTGGCGAGTACGATGGTGCAAAGATAAAAGATGCCCTTTATGAACTAGGGGTTGGGTATTCGGGTGCCAGTGGAACGATAACCTGGGATGTCAAAGGCGACCGTGTCAGTGCTACCTATGGAGTCTGGGAATTACAAGAGACATCACCAGGAGTATACAACTACACCATTTTGGAATACCACACGTTTTAGTTTGCATGAAAATACAGCGGGACAGAGATCAGTATGCAGGATGGGGTCTCTGTCCCGCTTCCACTCTAGCCAGGAATCTAGAGGATGAAAGCCTACGCTAGCAGTACAACAAGGAGTCCTTATAGCTTTCCTTTGTATTGTTATTCTGTTTACGGTGTAGGCAATACAGACTAAATTGCAATTTTGAATTCGATGCCTTAATTGGTTTTGTTACCCAGAATTTAACCAAAAACCTGCCATGGTGTTATTCACTTTAAATATTCTATCGTACTTAGTAATTCCAAATACACTTGCTTTACATACTTTACCCTTAAAGATTGACAATGCTAAAATGGTATAAAGGATAGCGATGTCAGGACATTCTAAGTGGGCACAGATTAAACGTCAGAAAGGGGTAGCCGATGCTAGGCGTGGACAGCTATTTACCAAGCTGGCTCGGGAAATCACAGTTGCTGTGCGGCAAGGTGGACCTAATCTGGATAGTAATTTTCGTTTGCGGTTAGCGGTGCAGAAAGCACGGGACAATAATATGCCTCTGGAAAATATAGAGAGGGCTATAAAGCGAGGCACGGGTGGAAGTGATTCAGCAGCTTTGACCGAAGTCAAATTTGAGGGTTATGGACCGAGCGGGATAGCTGTTATAGTGGAAGTCTTGACGGACAATCGTAATCGCGCGGTACAAGATGTACGCCGTCTCTTCACCCGTTATGGTGGCAGTCTAGGTGAAACTGGTTGTGTGTCGTGGCTTTTTGACAGCAAAGGTGTAATCACTGTGGAAGGCGGTGCCTCAGATACCGAAGAAATAGCGCTGCGAGCCATTGATGCCGGGGCAGAAGATGTCAAGACTGAGAAAGGATATGTGGAAATTTACACCCGGTCACAGGATTTAGAAAAAGTTAGGAAAGTTCTGGAGGAGAAAAACCATGTGATTTCAGCGGAGCTATCGCTAACGCCTAAAACAACAGTGTTGCTGGATGAAAACAAAGCAATTCAAGCTTTGAATTTCCTGGATGAGTTGGAGGCGTTAGACGATGTGCAACGTATTTACTCTAATATTGATTTTTCTGATGCCACTTTAGATAAGCTGCGCAGTCGGAATTAGATGCATCCACAAAAAGCTGGCGATTTTCGTGAGAACCGAAGTAGATCTAAAACCTATATGTGCCCCAAGGAGAATGTGCGTATTCTTGGTGTTGACCCTGGGACGATACATTTAGGCTACGGTGTAGTAGATGGTGAAGAAGAGGTGCGTATGGTGGACTGCGGAGTAATCAATCTGTCGGCTCGTCTTCCTATGGAGGAGAGGCTACGTTCTCTTTACGATAAACTAAGCAAAATTATTTCTAAGCATAAACCAGATGAAGTAGCTATCGAAGAGCCTTTTATCGGACACAATGTAAGGTCAGCGTTTGCTATTGGCAAAGCACAAGCTATTGCTATCCTAGCAGCGGTTAACCAGGGCTTGCCTATATATTATTACTCGCCAGCCAAGGTAAAACAGCAAGTAACCAGTTACGGGCAGAGCGGTAAACAGCAAGTTCAGGAGATGGTAAAGCTGCAGCTCGGGCTATCTGAGCTACCTGAACCCAGCGATGCTGCTGATGCTCTGGCTGTAGCTATGTGCCATATTCAGCAGAGACGCCTTAATAAGAGTGTAACTCAACTCCCAACAATGCCGTGACTTTTGAAGCACTAAGCTGTTAATATTAGCCTAGTCTACAGGAAAACGGTGTGATGTTCTGGGGCTGGCGGAGCTAATGTTGAATGATAGCGACGTTAGAAGGAATATTACAATATCGTGGTAACGATTTTGTTATCATCAATGTCGGCGGAATAGGTTTCCGGGTACATGTCTCCGGCTCGACTTTAAACCAATTAGGGACTATCAAAGACAAGGTTTTCCTCCACACTCATCTCCACATAAGGGAGGATAATGTTTCTCTTTACGGTTTTGCTTCTAATGAGGAATTGGCGTTATTTAAAAACCTTATTTCCGTCTCAGGAGTAGGTCCGAAGTTGGCGTTGGGTTTACTGTCAGCTTTCAGTCCCGAGCAGATTGTTATGGCCATAACCAGCGACAATATTGACCTCTTGAGCCAGGCACCGGGCGTTGGCAAGAAGATGGCCAGCCGCCTTGTTGTTGAGCTTAGAAGTAAGTTAGAAAGGGAATGGAAAGAGGTAGCATTGCCGTTAGCTCCAAAGAGTGCTGATGTTATAGCGGCTTTAACTGGCTTGGGCTACTCTTTAGCGGAAGCCAGCGAAGCTGTCTCGCAGATTCCAAATTCCCAAGAGCTAAGTTTAGAGGAGAAGATCAGGATTGCACTGCAACAGGTGGCAAGAAGGTAGGTTTAACGACAATAAGCGTGAGCTAAGAAGCAAAATGCTGTTCTTTAGCTTTATAGAGGCGTGGTATAATGGCTTTATTTATCAGTATACAGTATAGCCGCCTACAAACGAAGCCAGAATTGGTTGGGATAGTGTGTGTAACATAGCCTCATTTTGTAAACCGGAGGGAACATATGAGATTTGTGAAATGGTTCGAAGAGATTGGAGCAAAAGATGTAGCTCTGGTTGGTGGTAAGAATGCGTCTCTGGGTGAAATGATAAGGAGTCTGAGTAGGAAAGGAGTAAACATTCCCCCGGGGTTTGCTATTACTGCTGAGGCGTATAAGTATGTGTTAGAAAAAGCAGGAATAAGTCAAAAAATCAAGGAAATTCTGACTGACCTAGATACACATGATATAGAGAATTTAGCAGAGAGGGGTGAGAAGGTAAGGAATTTGATAGCGCATAGTCCTTGCCCCAAGGATTTAGAAGACGAGATAAGGATTAGTTATCGGAAGATGGAGGAGAGATTCGGTAAGAATGTTGATGTGGCTGTGAGAAGCAGCGCTACTGCAGAAGATTTGCCTACAGCGTCGTTTGCGGGACAGCAAACGACGTATTTAAATGTGCGTGGAGAAGATGACTTATTGGAAAAGGTTATGTACTGCTTTGCATCTTTGTTCACGAACCGCGCAATTTCCTATCGGGTAGATAAAGGATTTTCTCATTATGGCGTTTATATCTCGGTAGGGGTACAGAAGATGGTCCGCTCTGACCTAGCTTGTTCTGGTGTTATGTTTTCTATAGACACAGATTCAGGCTTTAAGGATGTAGTTTACATAACTGCAGCATATGGGCTTGGGGAGAATGTGGTACAGGGGATTGTTGACCCAGACCAGTTCTATGTTTTTAAACCTACTCTAAAACAAGGGTTCAGACCAATTGTGGAAAAGAAACTAGGGACGAAGGAAAAGAAATTGGTCTACAGCGGAGACGGAGCAGGAACGGAGCAAAAGGAAGTAGAGCTTGAAGAGCGAAAAAAATTCGCCTTGAATGAGGATGAGATTCTGACTCTAGCTAGATGGGCATGCATTATAGAGGAACATTATGGGTTGCCCATGGATATTGAATGGGCTAAGGATGGCATAAGTGGCGAACTTTTCGTGGTCCAAGCCCGACCAGAGACGGTACATTCTCAAAGAGATGTAGCAGTTCTCAGGACTTATGTGCTGGAAGAGGAAGGAAAATTGCTGCTCAAAGGCGAAGCAGTAGGGACAAAGATAGGGCAGGGTGCAGTGAACGTAATAGAAAGCAGTAGTGATATCCATAAATTCAAGAAGGGGCAAGTTTTGGTTACGGATATGACTGATCCTGACTGGGAGCCGATAATGAAGATTGCTAGTGCGATAGTGACAAACAAAGGGGGCAGGACGTGTCATGCTGCTATCGTTAGTCGGGAGCTAGGGGTGCCTTGCGTAATTAGCACCGGTAGGGGGACAGAGGTATTGAGGGGGGTGAAAGATGTCACAGTAGATTGCTCACGAGGCGAGGGCAGGATATACGAAGGGAAATTGAAATACAAAATAGAAGAGATAGAAGTAAGCAAACTGCCCAGACCTCGTACCAAGATAATGATGAATTTGGGTATTCCCGATGGGGCGTTTGTGCAGAGCCAGATTCCCAACGACGGAGTGGGGCTAGCTCGTGAAGAGTTCATCATCAATTCCTATATCGGCATACACCCTATGGCGCTGATAGAGTATCCTAAATTAAAGGAAGCAGCGAAAGGAGATAACAAGCTAGCCAAAGTAGTTAAAGAAATAGACGAGAGAAGCGCCATGTATCAGAATAAGAGGGAGTTCTTCATTGATAACTTAGCTATGGGTATAGCCAAAATAGCTGCCGGTTTTTATCCCAACGAAGTCATTGTGCGTTTTTCTGATTTCAAGACAAATGAATATGCTAATTTAATTGGCGGGTATCTGTACGAACCGAAGGAAAACAATCCTATGATTGGCTGGAGGGGAGCATCCCGCTATTATGATGGGAAGTTCAAACCTGCTTTTGGTTTAGAGTGCCTAGCGATAAAGAAAGTGCGTGATGAGATGGGGCTGACCAACGTTAAAGTGATGGTGCCTTTCTGCCGGACTCCCGAAGAAGGGAGGAGGGTGATAAGAGCCATGGAAGAGTTTGACTTAAAGCAGGGAGAAAATGGGTTAGAAGTTTATGTGATGTGTGAGATACCTTCCAATGTGATTTTGGCTGAAGAGTTCGCTGACATATTTGATGGATTCAGTATAGGGTCGAATGATTTGACGCAATTAACTTTAGGTCTGGATAGAGATTCAGCACTTGTGGCGCATATATTCGATGAAAGAAATGAGGCAGTGAAGAGGTTAGTGAAGCAGGTGATAAAGGCGGCACATAATCACAAACCGCGGAGAAAGATAGGAATATGTGGTCAGGCGCCGAGTGATTTTCCTGAATTTGCCGACTATTTAGTTGAATGTGGTATAGACTCGATGTCTTTGAACCCTGACGTGGTATTGTCAACAAGGTTAAATATTGCAAAGGCGGAGGAAAAAATAAAGTCGAGAGCCAAGCAGAAGCGGTCATGAAGATGATAGGGAGTAGCCGCAAATTTTGCAAGAGAATAAGGGCTTTTCTGTGACTTCCTATACAGCTATTTCATGGTTAAGGTTAATATACGTGAACAAACGGAGAAGAGGGAAGAAGCTCTTTCCCCATATGCTGCTAAAAGCAAATTCAGTCGTGGGCGGCTGAAATGGGAAGAGCCGTGCTTAGTAAGAACCAATTTTCAGCGTGACCGTGACCGTGTCATCTATTCTAAAGCTTTTCGTCGGCTAAAGCATAAGACACAGGTTTTTATTGCCCCGCTGGGGGATCATTATGTTACGAGGCTTACTCATACTCTCCAGGTGGCTCAAATAGCCAGAACTATAGCGCGGGCTCTAAATCTTAACGAAGACCTGACTGAGGCTATCGCTCTGGGGCATGATTTAGGACACACACCTTTTGGGCATATCGGCGAAGAGGTTCTGAACGAACTATATCATGGCGGTTTCAGACATAATGAGCAAAGCTTACGAGTGGTTGATTTATTGGAAAAAGGGGGACAAGGGCTAAACCTTACTTGGGAAGTAAGAGATGGCATCCTCAACCATTCTAAGGGACAGTCTGGGATTCTGGGAAATGGGTGGGGAGATGTCGGCACCTTGGAGGGGCAAGTATGTAAGATAGCTGATGTCGTAGCATATGTTAATCACGATGTTGAGGATGCCATAAGGGCAGGCATTATCTCGCAGGACGATTTACCAGAATCGGTAGTGAAGACTCTAGGGCAAACACATTCGCAGCGAATTAACACCCTTGTTTGCGATATTATAAATTGCTCTTGGTCAGTCACTGGCGATAGTAATATAGGTAAACCAATGATAAGCATGAGTCCTGAAGTTATTAAAGCAACCAATATGCTGAGGCAGTTTTTGTTTGACAAAGTATATTATCCTAGCTTAGCCAAAGCGGATGCAGTAAAGGCAAGGAAGGTATTACGTCTATTATATTCATATTTCTTGAGGCACGAAGATAAACTACCCCGGGAATTTGCTACCTTGCCGGTGGATAAGGAACGGAAAGTCATTGATTATATTGCCGGGATGACTGACCAGTATGCGTTAAGATTAGCGGAAGAGATATCGCGATGAGCATAATTACAGAAGTAAAGCAACGGCTAGATATAGTAGAACTTGTTTCAGAATATGTTAAACTGCAGAAGGCGGGGCGTAACTTCAAAGGTTTATGCCCTTTCCATACTGAGAAGCATCCTTCCTTTTTTGTCTTTCCTGAACAACAAAGCTGGCATTGTTTTGGTGCCTGTGGCACTGGTGGTGATGTCTTCTCGTTCATCATGAAAAAGGAAGGGATCGGTTTTGGGCAAGCGCTGCGTGTTTTGGCACAAAGAGGAGGCATAACTTTAAGCGTTCGTGAGGCGCTAGACAAGGTGGAGGATGAGAAGAAGCAGAGACTATTTCAGATTAATGAGGCAGCCGCTGAGTACTATCACCATTTACTTACTAGCACCAAGGCTGGGGAGGTGGCTAGAAGCTATCTGGTAAAGAGGAATGTCACGTCTGAGACTATTAAAGAATTCCGTCTCGGGTTCAGTCCTGATGCCTGGGAAATCATTAAAAGCTATTTGACCAGTAAAGGTTATACAGAAAAGGAGCTAATAGAAGCTGGTTTGTTAATTGAGAAAGAAGAGGGTGGTAGTTATGATCGATTTCGCAATCGGTTGATGTTTCCCATATGTGACATTCAAGGTCGGGTCACTGGTTTCGGTGCCAGAGTTTTGGACGATTCCTTGCCTAAATATATCAATTCACCGCAAACGCTGATTTTCGATAAGAGTGCTAGTCTGTACGGCATTGATAAGGCTAAATCTGCAATCAGGAACACGAATTTAGCAATAATTGTGGAGGGCTATATGGATGTTCTCATTGCTCACCAGTATGGCTGGCAAAATGTGGTCGGCTCAATGGGGATATCCTTGACTGAAAAACAAGTGGGTAATATTAAGAGGTTGACCAATAACATAACTCTGGCACTCGATGCTGATGTTGCTGGTGAAGAAGCTACCTTGCGGGGCAAAGCAATATTAACTTACTATAATGTTGAAGGTAATGTTATCCTATTACCTCCGGGCAAGGATCCCGACGAAGTAATAAGGGAAGACATAGTTCTGTGGCAGAAACTAGCAGAGAAAGCTATGCCTGTAATGGATTTTGCTTTTCAGTCGGTAATAAGCAAGGTTGATATCAACAAAGCCAAGGACAAATCCGTAGCTCTAGAAAAGCTCTTGCCCTCAATTTATGAGATAAAAGACCCTGCGCAGAAGTTCCATTATGTGGAGAAGTTGGCTCGTGCACTGAAAATTAAAACATCAGATATAGAAGCGGCATTGCAAAGGCTAAAGACTGCTAGGGAAAAACCTCGGTTTGGCAAACCTGTAGAGCAATCTCGTCTTGCTCGCCAGCTTGTATCTAGTCCTATTGAAGAGCACTGCTTGGCACTTCTTCTTCAATATCCAGAACTACGTCCTCTGGCTGGAGAATTATTCCCTGAACATTTTGAGTTTACGGAGAATCGAGAGATTTTTATCCAGTGGCAACGTAGTTGTGACATATCAGAACTGGAAAGCAAACTTGACACTAGTTTATTAGAACATTTATACTATTTGGTCAACAAAAATCTACCGCCAGCTATACGCCGAAGCGAGCCAACAAGGCAGCGCGATTTAATCAACTGTGTTCTTCGTCTGCAAGAAAAGTTGTACCGGAAATTGGAGGCTCAGAAAGCAGCGATACTCGAGATTGAAAGGGAAAAAGGCGGCATAAACTCAGAGTTATCTAAGCTGGAAGAGCAAGGGATAAGTTCCGGGCAACGACTCCGTGAAGTCTTTGTCAAAAGAGGGAAAAACCATGGATGTAATGAAGGAAGAAAATATCAGCTTGGATAGTGCTGAAGTAGTTCCTGAAGATTTGCTCACTGAAGAAGTCGAAGCTGAGGACGTCAGCGCTTTAGTGGCTGAGGAGGTTGAAGAAAAAGAGGAGGCTGAGGAACTAACCGCTGAGGGAATTGAAGAGATCAAACCTCCACAGCTGCTGGCAGAGTATGAGGTAATTGATGACTCAGCTCGGATGTATCTTCAGGAAATCGGCAGGGTGCCACTGCTTACTGTCCAGGAAGAGAAATTATTATGCCAGAAGATAGAGCTGGGTAGGAGTCTGGAAAAAATTGAAGATAGCCACTTCAGGAAATGCAAAAGATATCCGTCCCCAGTTGACTTAGCTATTTATTTGCTTTCTCAATTATGTAAAGTCTATCCAGTAGTCCAGATTATCGAAGAGCATATTGGCATTAAGCGCTCTAACAGTGTAGTAGAGACGATCAAAAACCCTAAACTTCGTTCTGCTATTGATGCTGTTATAGATTCGTCATTAATAGCAGAAGTTGCTAAAGGCTTAAGCAAGAGTCCCACGGCAGCTGAGGAAGCAATAATAACTCTTTCTGTGAGCAGTCAGCTTCTGCCCCCGAAGTTGCTAGAGCTTTTAGCTAAAAATAAGACGTCTTGGCAAAAACTGAAGACTCTATTGACTAGCGATAAATTCCTATCTGGGCTTAACTCTTATAGCAGCGAGTTTAAGGCTTTCTTTGAGCGAGTGAAGGGCGAGGCAAAGGCATCAGAGAAACATCTTACCGAAGCTAACCTGCGTCTGGTAGTGAGCATAGCTAAGAAATATATTGGGCACGGTATGCCTCTTCTGGAACTTATCCAAGAAGGAAATATTGGACTTATTAGGGCTGTGGATAAATTCCAATATAGGAAGGGCTACAAGTTCAGTACGTACGCTACGTGGTGGATCAGACAGGGTATCACTCGGTCTATAGCTGACCAATCTCGTGCTATTCGTATTCCGGTACACATGGTGGAAACGATTAACAAGTTGCTGCGCATGATGAGACAGTTAATACAAGAGTTGGGACGTGAACCCACTTATGAAGAAATTGGCGAGCGGCTAAACATGTCTCCAGAAAGAGTGGAGGAGGTTATGTCCTTATTTTTCCGTGAGCCAATATCATTAGATATGCCTATTGGTGAGGATGAAGATAGCCGGTTAGGCGACCTGGTTGAGGATCATACCAGTTTAGCACCAACCGAGGCTACTTCACAGCAATTGCTCAAAGAGCAGATAGATAAGGTACTTGGTGAACTTACTGAGCGCGAGAAAAGGGTGCTAGAGCTTAGATTCGGACTTAAAGATGGACATGCCAGAACCTTAGAGGAAGTGGGTAAGGAATTCAACGTGACTCGGGAGAGGATTCGCCAGATCGAAGGGAAGGCTCTGCGTAAATTGCGTCATCCCACGCGCAGCAGGAAACTCAAGGGCTACCTAGACTAAAATATCCACAAAAATCACAGATTTTTCGCGAACTAGTAAATCAAACGTGTGAAATCCTTCACCAATTACAGGCATTTTCGAAATTGCTCTAGACGCACTTCATTTCAGAGGTATGTCAAACATACCCCCTATCTTCTTGGGTAGTTTGCCCTGCGCCAGCGATTTGGTTAGCTTTTGTATCTCACGGAACTGGTTAAGGAGTTGATTAACATCCTTGGGCGTTGTGCCACTTCCCTGAGCGATCCGGCTTCTTCGTCTGCCGTCAATAATAGCTGGATTACGCCTTTCTGCGTAAGTCATAGATAAAATAATAGCCTCTATTTTTTTTAACTGTTTCTCGCCTTCTTTATCTGGTAAATAAGCAGCAAGTTTAGATAAACCGGGCATCATTTCTACTATTCCTCCTAAAGACCCCATCTTGCGTATTTGGCGCAGCTGGTTGAGAAAGTCCTCGAGGTCGAAATCTCCAGTGCGCATTTTTCTTTCCAAATTCTTGACCTGTTGCTGGTCGAAAGCTGCCTCGGCTTTCTCGATAAGTGTGAGCATGTCTCCCATACCCAAAATACGAGATGCTAAGCGGTCGGGATAAAATACTTCCAACGCATCTATTTTTTCCCCTGTCCCCAGGTATTTTATGGGTATGCCGGTAACAAACCTGATAGAAAGAGCTGCTCCACCCCGGGCATCTCCATCCATCTTGGTCAAGATCAGCCCAGTCAGTCCAATTCGGCTGTGAAACTCTTGAGCAACGCGTACAGCATCTTGCCCGATCATGGCATCTACCGTGAGCAATATCTCGGATGGTCTCAGCAAAGACTTGATGTCAGCTAGCTCTTTCATCAGGGCGTCATCAATGTGCAGTCGCCCTTGGGTATCCACGATAACCCAGGAAGCGCCTGTTTCCTTGGCTTGCTTCAGAGCATGTTGGCAAATTACCGTCGCTGGCACACTGGCATCTTCGCTGTACACAGGGATGTTGTGTTGTGTGCCTAGTAACTTAAGTTGTTCGATGGCTGCAGGTCGGCGGATATCAGCAGCTACTAGCAAAGGGCGTTGTCCTTGATGTTTAAGATGGGCAGCTAGCTTTGCTGCTGTAGTGGTCTTACCAGAGCCCTGTAGCCCCACAAGTAAGGCAACTCTTGGTAACTCAGTACCCGAGGCTAAGCGGCTAGGCTCTCCACCCAGGATACTGATTAATTCTTCGTTGACGATTTTGATAATTTGCTGGGCTGGCGTCAGGCTGTGCAGTGCTTCCGAGCCAATAGCCCGCTCTCGCACCTTGGACAGGAACTCCTTGACTACTTTGAAGTTTACATCTGCTTCTAGAAGCGCCAGCCGTACCTGACGTAATGCCTCATCAACATCACCTTCGCTAAGCTTGCCTTTCTTACCGAGCTTATCAAATATAGCGGTCAGCTTTTGGGTTAAGATTTCCAGCATACTCGTCTACTAGTATTTTATTCCTATTGTTTCGCCAAGTCTATAAATTTTTAACTTTAACCTGAGGACCCATTGCGCTTAACCGAGAATCGGTATACTATATAAGCCCGATGGAACAGCTTTGGGCACCCTGGCGAATAGAGTATGTACGAAGAGATACGGAAAGCAGTTGTATTTTATGTCAGAAACCTAGAGAAGATAATGATGAGGCGAATTTTATCCTGTATCGTGGTCAACACAACTTTGTAATTCTGAACGCTTTTCCCTATAACGCAGGACATTTGATGGTCGCTCCTTATCGGCATATAGCAGATTTATCAGATTTGACGGATAAAGAAGCACAAGAGCACTTTGATGTTATCAAGAAGTGTTTGCAACTCTTGAAAGAAGTGATGACTCCTACCGGGTTCAATATTGGCTTAAATTTAGGCAAAGCTGCCGGAGCAGGGATAGCGGAGCATATCCACACTCATTTAGTGCCTAGATGGCAAGGCGACACTAATTTTATGCCGGTGCTGTCTGATACCAAGGTCGTATCAGAGGCTCTGGCTGTTACCTATAAGAGGCTAAAAGCCAAATTGTAGTGTAGTTGCCAGCCTGCCAAAACTCTTGAAGTTATCTGGTAATTCAACAATATAAAGGAGTTTGCCATGCATTTCATTATCCTTTTGGGATTGGTGAGTCTATTCGGGGATGTAACTTACGAGGGGGCTAGGAGCGTTGTGGGGCCTTATTTACATATGCTAGGGGCAAATGCTGCTGTTGTCAGTTTAGTAGCTGGCGCAGGAGAATTTGTGGGCTATGCTGTGCGTCTGGCTTCTGGTTATGTTGCTGATCACACCAAGGCATATTGGCTTTTGATTTTTATTGGTTATGGATTGCTTTTGTGTGTTCCCTTGCTGGCATTTGCTGGTCACTGGCAACTTGCTGTGGTGTTTGTCATCCTAGAGCGGGTTGGAAAAGCTATAAGAAGTCCGGCCAGGGATACTATGCTTTCTTATGCCACTAAGGCGGTAGGGAGAGGTTGGGGATTCGCTGTTCATGAAGCTCTAGACCAAGTTGGAGCAATCATTGGTCCGATATTCTTTTCCTTTGTTCTTATTCTCAACGGTGATTACCGGGAGGGCTTTGTTTTGCTATGGATACCAGCTCTGTTAGTCTTAGCTCTCCTGGCTTTAGCAAGGAAGAAGTTTCCCTCACCACAAAATCTAGAGGCTCCTGAGGAAACAAACACGCGAAGTAGCACAAACAAACTTCGCAAGGTGTTTTGGTTGTATATTGCATTTACCTTGTTTTCTGTGGCGGGGTTCGCCAATTTTCAATTAATTTCTTACCATCTTAAAGTCCATAATATTGTTCCAGATGCCCAAATTCCCACAATGTATGTCATTGCCATGGGAGTGGATGCCCTAACAGCGCTCATTGTAGGAAAAACTTATGACAGAATCGGGCTTATATCGCTATTGACAGTCCCTTTACTGATCGTGCCCATCCCCTTTTTAGCTTTTTCACACAGCTATAGCCTAGTGGTAGTGGGTATGGTGCTGTGGGGTGCGGTGATGGGAATTCAAGAGACGATTATGCGGGCTGCCATCGCCGATTTAACACCTATAGAGCGAAGAGGATTTGCCTACGGGATATTCAATACAGTGTACGGAGCTGGTTGGCTTCTGGGAGGCACTGTGATGGGATTGTTCTACGAACTTTCTCTGAGCTATCTAGTTCTGTTTGTCATCATTGTGGAGCTGCTCTCGGTTCCTTTATTCTTCTTGGTCAAGAGAACAGCTTAGCTTCAAGTAGCTTGAGGGTAAGAGCCAAGTATCTTGATGAAAGTAGCTTCCTTTTGCAACTCTCTTATGGCTTCCTGGTAGATTTTGTCATCCAAGTGACCTTCGAAATCAACATAGAAAACATATTCCCAGGGCTTAGTTCGGCTCGGTCTGGATTCCAATTTTGTTAGGTTTATATTGCGGGTGGCAAAGATGCCCAGGATTCTGTATAAGGAGCCCGGCTTATGTTGGGCAGCAAAAACGAGAGATGTCTTGTTTTTCTGGGCGGGCTTTGCTTTTTGTTTTGAGATAGCCACGAATTTGGTATAGTTATTGGCACTTGTTTCAATTTCCGGTGCCAGTATCTCTAGACCATAAAGGTCAGCAGCTTTTTTGCTAGCTATGGCAGCGCAGTTTTTCAAACTTTTCTCTTTTATCATTTTGGCACTGCCTGCCGTATCATAGGTAGGCACAATTTCGACCTTCAACTTATTTAGGAATTCGTCACATTGAGCTAAGGCTTGAGGGTGGGAGTAAATTGTGGTTATATCGGCTAACTTTTGCCCTGGCAACGCCATCAGACAATGACTTACTCTGAGGATAACTTCAGCAAATATATTGAGTGGATACGCCAGTAGCAAGTCGTAGGTGTCGTTGATGCTACCAGCTTGGGAATTTTCCAGAGGAACTACTCCAAATTCAACCTTATCCCGAGACACAAGTTCAAAAACGTCTCTCAATCGCACACATGGCGAAAAAGCTATGTCGCTGCCAAAGAGCTTTGTGGCAGCATCCTCGCTGAAAGCGCCTCTCTCTCCTTGAAAAGCGACCTTAACCATGTGAGCTGACGGAAAAGTATAGCCTAAATTTCCTTCGACTTTCTAGTGCAGCTTGATTAGCCTTTCCAGAAATGGGGAGAAAATATCATAAACACGGTAAACAGTTCTAGCCGCCCGAGCCACATGCACGTAATTAAAATGACCTTGGCTGCTGGAGGTAGCCAGGCATAATTTGAACTAGGACCTACCTCGCCTAAACCCGGTCCGACATTCCCCAAAGTAGCAGCTGTTGCTGAGACGGCTGTCTCCATATTAAGCCCTAGGAAACACAGTGTTATTGAAGCTATAATAGCCACAAGAATATACAAAAAGAAGAAAGAAATTATATCTCGGACTATTCCTTCAGAAAGAGGCTTTCGGTTGTATTTAAGGGGAATCACAGCTTTGGGGAAAATGGCTTTCCTCATCATGACTCTTGTATGTTTCATCAAGGTTAAAGCTCGCATCAGCTTTATGCCACCGCCAGTTGAGCCCCCACAGGCTCCCACGAACATCAAAACCAAAAGCACCATTCTGGCGCCAGATTCCCACGAATTGAAATCTGCTGTGACAAAACCGGTGGTAGTCATGATCGAGACTGCTTGGAAGATTCCTTGTCTATACAGGTCAGGTCCTTGGGAAAATATTAGCAACGAGATAGTTATTGCTAGGACAATCAAATAAAGCCTGAATTCGTCATCTTTAATTGCTTTCCAATTTCTCCGTAGAAGATGATAATGGATTATGAAATTTGTGCCTGCCATTAACATAAAGAACATAATAATATATTCAGCTAAGGGATTGTTATAGGCTCCAATACTTGCCGTAGTAGGAGTAAATCCACCGGTGGAAAGGGTTGAGAGAGAGATGCAAATTGAGTCGAAGAGAGAAAGCTTGGCTACGAAGTAAAGAAGACCTATTTGAACAGCAGTGAAAACTGCATAGATGCTCCAAAGAAGCCTGGCTGTGGTGCTGAACCTAGGGCGTAATCTTTCGGGTAATGGTGCTGGAAACTCACGGTCAAAGAGCTGAGAACCTCCTACAGCTAGTCTAGGCAAGATAGCAACAAACAGAACAATTACCCCCATGCCACCCAGCCATTGCGTAAGGCTACGCCATAATAGAGCACTCTTGGGCAGCTCTTCCACTCTGGTTAGTATGGTTGCTCCAGTGGTCGTGAAGCCAGACATAGACTCAAAGAAGGCGTCGAGGAAACTCAGTTTCAAAAATACATAGGGGAGTGTGCCGAGGAAGGAAATGATAAGCCAGGTGAAAGCTACTATGGTGAAACCGTCAGCACGCTCTATTTCCTTGGTAGTTTTAAATCTGAATTGGAGAATTAAGCTGAGAGCCAAGGTAATCAGTAAAGCGTACAGGTAAGTGTACCACTGCACCTCGCCGTAGTGAATAGCCACGCATAAAGGGAGAATATAGGCTAAGGCGAAATATTTTAGGAGCGAGCCAACGATGTGTAGGGTTAACCTTACCCTTTGGAGAACCATTTATTCATGAACTCGATCCCCCTTTTAGCCACTTCCCGATTGACAATGAGAGTCAGCCAATCCTTAGGCTTTATCTCCTTGTCGTCACTTAGAAACTTTTCCCCTCTTTGTACCACGAGGACCTTTACACCGATGGGGGTTGCTAATTCGGACACACTCCGCCCAACGCATCGCATACCCTCTTCAATTTCTATTTCAAAAATTTCTGCTCTTTCGAACGAAAGAAAATCCTTTACATAGGGATGCAAGATCATGCGATAGATATGTTTGGCTGCTACCATGTCTGGGTTAACCTGTAGATTAATCCCAGCTTGCTTAAATGTTTCGGTGTGCTCTGCCTCATCGACAAGAGAGATCACAGCTTTTACTCCCATTTCCTTAGCCATCATACAAATCATCAAGTTCTCTGAGTCGTCCCCTGCAGCGGCTACAAAAGCCTGAGCACTTCTGACCCTGGCTTCCTCCAAAGTGGACCTCTGGCTAGCATCTCCCGTGATAACCATAATATCAGAATCCTCGGCTATCTGAGCGCACTTTGCCGCATCCCGTTCTATGACCGCGACTTCATTTCCTTCCTTGACAAGCAGCTCTGCTAGATTCTTGCCTATATCACTTAAGCCTGCTATTACAATATACATTGCTTTTCTTTAATGTCGAGTTGAGTTTGTCATCCTTTTGTAGGTCAGTGAATGTTCTGAAGAATAGAGGCCTTCGTTAAGGGGCGCATAAACTTGAAGGTTGACTTAGTATACTAGGCACCCTCCGTTCATATTGCTTCAATATTCCACCGCTGTTTAACACCAAGCGATTTTAATCTGCCCGTAATTGGATTGTCAAGTGCTGAATTATCTGACGGCAGATTCTTGACCTCTTTTAGCCAAGCCAGCGATCTGAGCTCCCGTTGCAGGATGTGTCTTATATACCCCTGCAGTAACTGCTCTAACTCCCGCGATAGTTCTGGATTTATTCTGACTCGCTTCGCAGTAGCATAGCCACAGTTTTGCCATAGGCGAAGGACTTTCAGAGCTTGGACTGAAAGTGGTACAGAACCTTTTAATGGAACTGGAGTTCCTTGTTCGTGATGGCTGTTTTCTTCCGCTTTACAATGGGGACACAAAACACCTCCTTTGCTAGGACTGAAGAAGTTCGTTACCGGCTTGAGATGGGAATCGCAGCCGACACATCGGCGCAACTGTGGACGGTACCCGACGTGATTTAGAAGATGCAGCTCAAAATAGCGTAGTACAATTTCGTTGCTGTCAGGCTCACTCAACTGTTTTAGGATATCCAGCAATAAATCGAATAAGGGACGATTCTCGTTTCCCTCAACGGTAAAAGAATCAACAAGCTCTAAGATATAAAGGCCGCAAGCCATGCGCCACAAGTCACTCTTAACAGTTAGGAAACTGTTTATGGTTTGACTTTGAGTAATAATATCGAGATTGCGTCCCTTAGCCAGTAACAGCAGGCTGTAAGTCAGCGGTTCTATGTTGCCCGCCAGTTTACTCTTGGGACGGCAAGCTCCTTTAGCTACTGCTTTTAGCTTGCCAAATTCGGGAGTATAAATAGTAACGATCTTGTCAAATTCACCCAGCTTAGTTTGTCTTAAGACGATGGCTTGTGTTTGATAATTTCGAGATATACCCACCTTGAGTCCTGAACTTCAAAACACGGAATCCCAGCAAATCCGAGTATCTAATCGGAGTTCAAAGCTTTCATTTTGTGTGTTTGTGTTTCCAGTGAAATGGGAAAGATTTTGCTCCTTTTCTAAAATTATACCCCTCTGGCTCTCCAGCCATGCTCAGGAGCATTTTGCTAAGTCTTTGCTTGGAACTCTTTTGAGGTGTCTCTCGGTATTGGTCAGCACTAAATTGATGGCGTTAGCAGCAGCAGCAAACGAAAAATACACAGGCAAGCCGGAAGAAACACAATTACAAATAGCATGAAAAATAGCTTCAGCCTCTTGCGGTACGATGCTGGGTTCCAGCACCATTGCTACTGGTTTTGATAACAGTCCTTGCTTTACAGCAAACCTGCTCATCAACACCTCTAAATGGTTTTCGGCAATACGAGAGGTTGTGAATTGTCCTGTCCGTATGAACATGATAAAGAGATCGTTTCCTTCCCACTTTGAAAGAATGTCAAGTGTTTTGATTACACCTTCGAGGTTAAACATAGCCTGCGAATAATCTATGGGATTGCGCAGAATGTTGCCTGCGATGGGAGTGAACTCTCGTATCTGGGCAATAATTTCTGGAGGAAGTGGCGGAATTCTCAGTCCTCTCCTTTCAAACTCGTCAGCGATTAAGACGCTAGCTCCACCCCCAGCACCGAATAGTACCGCATTCCTACCTTTGGGGAGAGGCAAAAACAGAAGTGTAACCAATACATCGGTCATTTCTTCAATGCTGCTGACATTGATAATTCCTAATTGTTTACAAAGGGCATCCCAGGTGGTTCGGCTTCCCGCAAGTGCTGCAGTATGACCGGCAGCTGCCCGAGCACCTCCCTCGGTAAGTCCACCCTTGAGCAGTATCACTGTCTTTTCCTCTGTTGCCTGCTCCAGAGCTCGTCGGAATCGCTTCCCATCTTTAACCCCTTCAATGTAAAGAGCTATTATTTTGGTGTCGGGATCGTGGGCAAGATACTCGAGCAAATCACTTTCATTAATGTCACATGCGTTTCCGTAACTTATGACTTTGCTGAAACGGACACCTCGCAATGCTGCCTGTCTGACTAGATAAATGGAATTGCCGCCACTTTGGCTGATGACTCCTACTGTCCCTCTTTCCTTAGGAAAGGCGGGAGTAAATGATAATCGTGAGTCGGGACAATAAATGCCCATACAATTAGGTCCAATAATTCTGACCCCGGTCCTTCGGGCAATCTCTACCAGTTCAGATTCCAACTTTATTCTTGACTCTTCACCGGTTTCACTGAAGCCGGCTGTGCAAAAGTGAATTGCTCGGACTCCTTTTTCGGCGCATTCTTCTACAAGCTTAGGGGCGACTTGGGCATTAACCAAGCCGATCACATAATCCACGTTACCCGGGACATCTTTGAGACTCGTATAAATCTTGTGCCCTTGAATCTCCCCACCCTTGGGATTAACAAGATAAAGAGGGCGGTCGAATTCAAATTCCATAAGCCCTTCGAAGAAGGTGCGTGTCCAGTGCCAGGTCTCTGCAGTTGTAATACCTACGAGAGCGATAGAATTAGGGTGAAACAAAAAATCTAAGTCGTGTTGATACGTATTATTCATCTTATTCATATTACCTACCAGCAACGCTTTATTGTTTCAGTAAACCCCGAAGTATAGCAAATAAGTTATGGATTGTAAATTTCACCGCAACTCGAGAATTCGTTCTCGCAGCAACTGTCGCTTCGATAACAATGTTGATAGCGAGGCGGGGTTGTGGTAGATTTTTTAAGTTTTTCGGAAAGTTGGATAATTGTATGGAATAGTCTTGCTGCGACCTGGTCATAACTTGAGCCATGGTTCTAAATTCATTACTTCGCAGTGGTAAATAAGGACCGGCATTTGGAAAAGCAAAGGCTTAATAGATTTGAATATATTTTCCATCCCAGAACAGCAGCTGTAATAGGAGCTTCTGAAAGCGACGGTTTTTCGCAGGCTTTAATGGGCACGAAGCTGCGAGACAATGTGTTCTTTGTTAATCCTAAGTACAAGGAACTCCACGGTAAGAAATGCTACGCCAGTATTCTAGACATAGAAACTGAAATTGATTATGTCATTATAGCTGTGCCGGCACAGCATGTGCCCAGTGTGTTAAGTGAATGCATTAAGAAGGGAGTGAAGACAGTTCACATCTTCACGGCTGGTTTTAGTGAAACGGGAATAGAAGAAAGGAAGGCTTTGGAAGACCAAATACGAGAGATGGCTAGAGGTAAGGTCAACCTGATTGGTCCTAATTGCATGGGAATATGTTGTCCAAAATCAGGTTTAGCTTTTATTCCAGATGTGTTAGTTGAGGAAGGTCCTGTGGGGGTGATTTCACAAAGCGGCACCTTCGCTGAGCAGTTCCTGTCTATCGGGAAGCTCAGAAATGTGAGGTTCAGCAAGGTTATAAGCTACGGGAATGGTATAGACCTCGACTGTCCGGATTTTCTGGAATATTTGGCGTACGATGTCGGGACGAAGGTTATTGCCTTGTATATAGAAGGGACGAGAGATGGGAAGCGACTCAAAGCTGCTATGACCGAAGCTGCTAGGTTAAAACCGGTAGTGGCACTTAAAGGGGGAGTAACTGAACATGGTCGTCGCGCAGCGTCTTGTCATACAGGTTCATTGGCTGGCTCACCAGAAATCTGGAGTTCGTTTTTTAGACAGGCGGGCGTACTGCAGGTTGAGGACTTTGACGAATTACTGGACACAAGTTTGGCGTTGTCCTGTGTTTTGCCTCCTGAAGGAAAAGGGACTGCTATTATTACCAACTCTGGTGGTTTTAGTGTGCTGGAAACAGACCTATGTGTAAAAGTGGGATTGGAAGTCCCTCAGTTTACGAAAGAAACAATGACCGAATTGCGTAAGATGGTACCGGTAGCGGGGACAAGTATAAACAACCCACTGGATGCTTGGCCGATATACTACAATACCCCTGGGACATCAGGGACACTTGCCGATGCTATCAAGGCGTTGTCCAATGACAGGAATATTCACTGCATAGTATTGCACTTTGACGAGGTGCGTTACTTGCGACATGTGTTTGGGGAGGCGACCGAAGGCTTTTTGAAGGAACTTGTGAAGATTATGATCCAAGGGTGCAAGTACGCTCGAGATGAAGCAGGGAAGGCTGTGGTAATTTGTGTCTCACTCGATGCTTATTCAGAGGATGAAGAAGACAGAAAGTATCACCTACTTGTCAAGAAGGCTTTTGAAAGGGAGGAGTTCCCAGTATATCCCTCGTTAGCTGCGTGTATCAAGGTTTTATTCAACCTATACCGGTATCATCGGCAGCGCCTTATGCTAATCTAGTGTCGCTGACGCTGCTGGCTCCTGCTGGGCTTATACCATGCTTGGGCGGCTACAGTTGCGGCTCAATGGCAAGCTTAGCTTCTCCGTTACCGCGGCCAGGACGGGAATGGCTGCCTAGCTATGCGGTGCAGCTTCAAAGCAATCCAATCTTGCGGGCCACTATCTCTTTATGGAAGTCGGTGTTACCGAAGGCGAGATCTGCGGATTTGCTCCTGCGGTAATAAAACGATATGTCATGGTCGGCACTCGTACCAATTCCCCCGTGTAGTCTGACTGCCCATTTACTGACATCCTTGTACACTTCGTTGACGTATGCCTTTGCCATGGAGGCTTCCTTAGCGCAGGGAAGTCCTTGGGACTCCATCCAGGCTACCTTATACGTTAGATAACGGCTCGTTTCCATTGCTGTCCACATGTCAGCCATCTTGTGTTGAAGCGCTTGGAAAGCACCTATAGGTCGCTCATATTGGACCCTTTCTTTCGAATAAGCCACGGTCATTTCTACACAGACCTCTATGGCACCAACGGACTCAGCGGACTTGATGATGGCGCCTTTACGTAGTATTGTTTCCACAAGAGGCCAGCCCTCGTCGAGCTTGCCGATGATGCTTCCCTTGGGGACAGTAACGTTGTTAAAACTTACCTCGCATAGCTTGTCGTGGGCGATGGTGGGCATGACCTCGCACCTTACGCCGGGGGCTTTCGCATCCACCATAAAGATGGTGACTCCCTTCTCAGGAGAAGAGCCTTCTTTTGTTCTTGCGACACACAGGATATAGTTGGCAACATGTGCCATTTCCACGAATAGCTTTGTGCCATTTATGATGAAATCATTTCCTTTGGGAGTGGCTTTGACAGTGATTCCCGAGGCGTCGAAAACACCTTCGCTTTCCAGTAAAGCTGTAGTTAGAATTAGTTTGCCCTGAGCTATCTTGGGAAGAAAGTCCTTCTTCTGCTCCTCTGTTCCTGCCTCGAGTATAGGGAAAGTGCTGGTTATGGTCGCTATCAGCGGCCCAGGGAGAATATTTCTACCTATCTCTTCCATGAGGATAACAAGATCGAGGAAGCTATAACCCATGCCCCCGTATTGCTCAGGTATTATGAGTCCCATCCAGCCCAGTTCAGCCATCTTCTTCCAGACCTCTGGAGAGTATCCCTGGTCGCTCTGTTCCAGTTTTCTTACCAGCGTCTTGGGGCATTCCGTGGTAAGAAAATCTCGCGCCATTTTCTTCAGTATTTCTTGCGTTTCACTAAGTCTAAGATCCATTGATTGATTCCTCCTTATCGCAAGCTTCGGTTTATCTTATTCTAGGTAAGCCAAGTCCATACCAGGCGATGATGTTTCTTTGAATTTCATTTGTTCCCATGGAGACGGTAGTTATGAAGTGCTCATGGTACATCCTTTCCCATATCCCGTCCAAAGGAGCCCACCGGGAAGTCTTAACCTGCCCGTAGGGTCCCAGGATGTCCGTAGCCAGAAAAGCGAAACGCTCGCCCAGCTCGCTGAAGAAGATTTTGCCTGCCGAGGCATCCATCAAGGACATCTCATTTCTGTTCTGCAGGTCGGCAACACGATATGCTAAGGCGCGAGCTGCCTCCAGCTGGCAAGCTAGCTCAGCCAGTCGGTTACGAACGAGCGGATTCTTAGCCAGCGGTTGTCCGTGTCGTTTGGTCTCATTGCAGTATTTGACTAGTTCTTCGAGTGCACGGAACATAGTCATGATTTCGTTTATCCCAGATCTCTCGAAACCAGCCAGAAGATTTACCACTGCCCAGCCCTCATGTTCTTGACCGACAATGTTTTTGGCTGGCACATGAACATCATCGAAGTAAACCTCACAGTAGGGAGTATGGCCATCCAGATAGGGGATGGGTCGTACCGTAATCCCAGGTGTCTTCATGTCGAGCAAAATAAAGGTCATATTGTGGTGTTTTCGACCAGCGGGATCGGTCTTAAACACGCCGAAGCCCCAGTCAGCCCGATGAGCACCGGTATTCCAGGTCTTCTGACCGTTTATGACATATTCGTCGCCTTTCCTGATCGCGGTGGTGGTCAAGGAAGCGAGGTCCGAACCAGCATTGGGTTCGCTCCAAAGTTCACACCACATGACTTCTCCTCTGGCGATGGGGGGTAAGAATTCTCTCTTTATTTCTTCACTAGCAGCCTGGAGCAATGTCGGTGCCAGCATTTGCACCCCAAAGATATCTACCCCCGGAATGCCGTAATATCCTCTGGCTTCAGCAAAAAGAACGCGGTCCATCATGTCGCCCTTGCCACCATATTGCGCTGGCCAACCTAGCGCGAGCCAGCCTTCCTTGGCGAATTCCTTGGCGCAGTAGAGGTGATATTTCCAGCATTCGTCGTCTTCAAAGATGGTTTCCAATCCTACAAAGCTGGCTGGCTTCTTCTTTTCGAGTTCTTTGCATTTGTCATAGAATTGCTGTCTACGAACCTTCTGTTCTTCTGTAAGAGAAAAATCCATAAATACCTCCTTTGAGCTTGGAAGAGTTGGAATGTCGCTCGATTTCCGCCGAATCTTAGCTTAGATTGTAGGAATTGTCAAGGATTTGTAGGCTCTACTGTCTCACATGTTTCTGAACGAGAGCACTATTTCTTGTGACGATCACAGGCAGGGCAACAACACACCTGCGTTATATATATGGAAGCAAGATTGATAACGTTGGAAAAGCACAGTTATCAATCTTGGCTATACTATTTCCAGCCTAACCCGCTTGTCCTCTTTGGCTGCTTTTACTCGAAGCAATGTCCGTAGCGCCTGAGCTACGCGACCTTGTCTGCCAATTACTCTCCCTTTGTCATCGGGAGCAACTTCCAATTTAATGACCAACCCTTTATCGTTGTTTTCTTCGGTGATTTTTACTGCGTCGGGTTGTGACACAATGGACTTGATGATGTATTCGAGCAGGTCTTTCATTTCGCCTCCTTAACAGTTAGTTTTGGCCCGAGGCCGGCTCAACTTTATCCATAATGCCTAGTTTAGTGAGCAAGCTGCGCACTGTGTCTGTAGGGTGAGCCCCGTATCCTAGCCACTTCAAAGCCTTCTGTTCGTCAATAGTGATGGTTGCAGGATTGGTCAGAGGATTGTACTGGCCGATGATATCAATATATTTGCCGTCGCGGGGAGAGCGGCTATCTGATACTACCACCCGGTAGAAGGGTCTGTTTCTCCTTCCCATACGGCGCAATCTAATCTTCAACATTGGCAGAGTGATTATCTCTTAAATGCTGCCGTTTGTCAATGGTTTGTGCTCTTTGCTGGACGCAGGCTAGCTTGTAAGCTAAGCAGTACAGTAATTGGGCATTTAAGCATTGGTTCTGGGAGAGAATATGTACACGGTTGCTGTTTTGAGCTTCCGTCTTAGCAAGGCTAATTGTGGCTTATATAACCTAATTCTTCTTTCTTGGCATACGACAGGCATGTTAAGCATTATTGATATTATTTTCTCCTCTGCGTTTCCTCCGCATATTACGGTTGCTTCGTTTTGATTTGCTCCCAGCTCTATAAGAATTGGCAACGGCAACGCCTCTTGTTCTTCCGGCTCTAATAGGCTTGCTAAATATTGAAGCTCACTTCTCTTGAAGAAATGGGTGCTGCCATCATTACATAACACATAGGGATATTGTTCGTTCAATAGAGTTGATAACCGTTTTTGGCTCTGAGGCACCCCAGCATTTACAACCCTGAGCTCACCTCTTAGGCATTCTTGGAGCATCTTTTCGCAGAGAGATTGTCCCGATTGTGTCTGTGAAGGCTCGTTTTCTAATGGCTTGGGCATTGTTTTATCCGCGGACGACCAGCACTTTAACGCGTTTCAGCCGTGCTTTCTCTTCTCTATCTCTTTCCTCAAATTTCATATTCAAGTAATTTATCGTCGCTTGTAACCCTGGGATTATTATATACTCCAGAGCGTTGGTTATCCTTTTCGTCCTATTTATTTCCATAGCTAGTAATTCAAAGTTCCTCTGAAGCTCAGCCAATTCTACAATGGCTCTCAGACATTCCCCAGATAGCTGCGCAGCATGGTCTAGCCAAGAGGATGTATCAACCGGGTTATACCTTTTCATCCCGCCTTTGTTGGGACTATCTTGGAGTTCCAAGGATGGTACTCGTACACCGGCTATGCTTCTTGAGCCAGCGGTAATTTTTAGCTCACTCTCAGTAGCTATCAGTTCCTTGTCCAGTGCTATGTAGCCGTGATATCCAGAGGCAACTGAAAGTGCTTTATAAAGGTTGGAAAATTCGTCCAGCAATTTTCTTTTAGCTTCCACTGTTTCTCTAGCTGTTTGCAGGAATTCCATAGTCAATATGGAAAGCCTGTCTTTTACGATTTTTTGTATTCTTCGTGCTAGCGAAAGTCGGCGTTTTAGTTTTATCAGCTCGATCTTTGTTGGCCTGACTTTGATCAATTCTGGCATTTTCTTTGCATCTACTGCGCCTTGCGATACTTGGGATGATACTTTTTGATGAACTCTTCTCTAATTAGCTTCAAATCTTCTTCTGGTAATCTGGAGAATAGCTCCCAGGCTATAGCTAAGGTCTGTTCTACCGTTCTTTTCTCCCATTCGCCTTGAGATATGAATCTCCTCTCAAATTCCTCAGCGTTGGTCAAATATATTCTGTCCCTGTCACTCAGTGCCTCAGTACCTATAATGGTAGATATTTCCCGGAGATAACACCCTTCAGCGTAAGCAGCATAAGATTGCATAAAAACGTTGTTGTGGTCTTCTCTGGTTTTGCCAGGACCAATCCCTTCTCGCATCATTCGGGAGAGGGATAGAAATACGTCTATAGGGGGGTATATACCTTTCCTTTCCAAGTTTCGGGAAAGAACAATCTGCCCCTCGGTTATATAGCCAGTTAGGTCAGGTATGGGATGTGTTATATCATCGTCTGGCATGGTCAAAATAGGCATTACAGTTACAGACCCCTCTTTACCAAAAATTCTGCCAGCTCTTTCGTACATTGTAGCGAGGTCAGTGTACATATAACCGGGATATCCTCTTCGGGATGGTATCTCTTCACGCATGGAAGAAAGTTCGCGGAGAGCTTCACAATAGTTGGTCATATCGGTAAGAATGACGAGGACGTGCATGTTCTGTTTCCAGGCTAGATATTCGGCTGCGGTTAAAGCTAATCTGGGCGTTGATATTCGCTCAATAACCGGGTCCGATGCAGTGTTGATGAAAGCCACAGTTCTCTCTAATGCACCTGTCCTCTCCAGGCTCTTCATAAAAAAGGAGGCATCATCATAGCTGATACCAATAGCAGCAAATACCAGAGCAAATCTTTCCTGTTTTCCCTTTACAGTTGCCTGTCTGATGATTTGAGCGGCAATTCGGTTATGAGGCAACCCTGAGCCACTGAATATGGGCAACTTTTGTCCCCTGACCAGCGCATTCAAGCCGTCTATTGCCGAGATTCCTGTTTCAATAAATTCGGCAGGTGGCTGACGAAGTGCAGGGTTTATAGGTTCACCGTTAATATCCAGGTAATCTTCGGGAATTACTGGCGGACCTCCATCTATTGGCTCTCCCAGACCATTGAATATCCTTCCTAGGACATCAATAGACACTGGCAACTTCAAGGTTTCGCCTTTGCATCTTATCTTGCTTCCGATAAGATCCACTTCACTGACGCCACCGAATACTTCGATTATGGTGGCTTCCGCACTGATGTCTATGGCTTGGCCGCTTTTTATCTCGCCGTTGGCAAGTTGAACCTCAACCATCTCATTAAATTTTATGCCGGGTATGCTCTCAGCTACCAGCAGAGCCCCTTTAGCCTTGCTAATTGCTTTTCCTTCTTTAACATAAAGTGAGGATAAGTCCATAATAGCCTCCTTTTATGAAAACCTGATTACCACCCCGATTAAATTGGTAAAAGCTATCTTTTATCTTGGTCTTTAAGAATTTTAGCTTTGACATTGTTCGGGGTTTGTATTTAGCGCTTAGGACTCACCATAATGCGTTCCATCTCAGCCCACAATTCCTTAACTTTTTGTTCAAATACATCGTTGGGTATCTCTTTTATCCTGGATATTCTATAGACTATTGGTGATGAACGGATGCTCTCAATGCTTGCCCCAGAATTTAGCATTTCTTGAGCTAGCTCGTAGAATTTCAGGATAGTTTTGAGCATGAGTCCGGCTTTCGCTGGCACGCAATAAGTATCAACTTCGTGATAGGCACTTTGCTGGAGAAAGTCTTCGCGAATCATCCGGGCAATAAGAAGCAGTAATTTGTCTCTGTCAGGTAGAGCTTCGGGTCCTACGAGTCTGACAATTTCTTGTAGCTCTGCCTCCTGCTGCAAGATTTTCAAGGCGTTAGCTCTGGTATTCTCCCATCCCGGGTCATGTTTATTCCACCAATTTTTAACAGCATCCACATAAAGGCTATAGCTGGTAAGCCAGTTTATGGCTGGGAAATGTCTCTTGTTCGCTAGCGAGACATCCAGAGCATAGAAAGCATCTATTATCCTGAGCGTGTTTTGTGTTACCGGTTCACTGAAGTCAGCTCCCGGTGGGCTTACGGCGCCGGCTACCGTTACTGAGCCCTTTCTTTGTGGATTACCTAAACATTCCACCATCCCGGCTCTTTCGTAGAAAGACGAAAGCCGAGAACCCATGTAGGAAGGAAAACCTTCCTCTCCAGGCATCTCTTCCAATCTCCCGCTCATCTCCCTCATGGCTTCTGCCCATCGTGAAGTAGAATCAGCAACTACCAAAACGTTGTAACCCATGTCCCGGAAATACTCAGCCATGGTGATGCCGACAAATATGCTTGCTTCCCTGGCCACCACAGGCATATTAGAAGTGTTAGCTATAAAGATTTCTTTCTCTTGTAGCAATCTTCCAGTGTTGGGATCCTTGAGTTCTCTAAAGCTATAAAGCACATCAGCCATCTCATTGCCCCGTTCGCCGCAACCAACGTAGATGTTCAGGTGTGTTTGAGCCCACCTAGCTAGCTGTTGCAAAGCTACGGTCTTCCCGGTGCCAAAGCCTCCGGGTATTGAGGCCTTGCCTCCAAGAGCCAAGGGGAACATATAATCCAAAATTCGCATGCCAGTAGTAAGCAGACCGGCCGGGTCAAACCTTTGCTTGTAAGGTCGGGGTTTCCTTACTGGCCACTTCTGCATCATCGTGAGTTCTTTTACTTCGCCATTATGCTCTACTAAAGCTATAGGCTCCTCGACAGTGTAATTGCCTTGTCGTATCTCTTTTATCCTGCCCTTGACTCCCGCTGGCACCATTATCCGATGCTCTATAAGGTGGGTTTCGGGTACTACGCCTATTATGTCCCCATGGCTAACAACGTCCCCGACTTTCACTTTGGGTACAAACTGCCATTTCTTGTTGCGAGGGAGAGCCAAGGCTTTGGCGCCTCGCTTTATAAATGGGCCAATATTCTCGCCTAGGGTGAGTAAAGATTTTTGTAGCCCATCGTAAATAGAACCTACAAGCCCAGGTCCGAGCTCGACACTCAGTACTTGTTCTGTTCTTCTCACAATCTCCCCAACTTTCAGCCCTTGAGTATCTTCGTGTGCCTGAATTATCGCCTTGTTGCCTTCCAGTCCTACTATCTCCCCTACAAGTCCCTCTTCACCTATCTCGACAACTTCATAAACCTGGGACCCCAGCATGTCGTCAGCGATAACCAGAGGGCCGGAAACTCTCCATATTTTGCCCATGTCTTTATCCTCCTATCTTAAAAAACATTACGTGCTTTCATCATGATTTTCAAATTTCCACTTCAAATCCAATGGATTCTCGGATAAGCCTTCTGTAGTATTTTCTGACATCTGGATATTTTGTGCCAGACTTGGACGGAACCTCTACAATTATCGGAGTTATCCCTTTTCTTTTCCTGACCGCGTTCATGAGGTCTTCAACATACTGGGCATAATCTTCTGACATGATCACTATGCCCACATCGGGTTCGCCTAACAGCTCGGTCATGACTCTCCTGACATCGTCACGGATGTCATGACCGCTTTTTATGGTGTAATATTTACTGATGCCGGCTAGCCTTAGTGCGTTGACTAGTTCTTCATCTCCTATTACAGCTATATCTAGGCGTTTAATGGGTATCATGTCACAATACCAAAAAGTTCTTTACTTCTTGGACGGGAACTCCATCCATGATGGCTTTTAGAATCAGCCTCAAGTTGCGTATTTCGACCTCTTTGAGAACTAAATACCAAGCCATCACCAGTGGGGACAACACTTTTGGTGACAGCAATTCCTTGAGCATCCTGAACTTATGCTTATCAATGACTTCATCTACTACTGTGATGCTTCTAGTCTTATCATAGTTTGCTGATACTTCATTTGCTATGTCCCGATATTGGCTATCTTCCAACTTCGCAGGTACGTCAGCGATTTTGAGGTTGATCAAATCTTTAATACTTTTGTCTGTAAGCCTATAGCCGCCGGCGATAGTCATTTCAGCAACATCGGGTCCTATGCCCTCAATTATCGCCCTTAGGACAATTTGCAGGTTTGTTAGGTCTATCACTAAGCCGAAGGCTTTGGCCAACACAAAGCCGTCTTTTATTTTTCTAGCCATGTTTAGCATGCTTTTATAATACTCGCTAGCCAGCTTGACTTCGGTAAGAAATTTCACCTTTGCACTTTTGCCTGCTTTGTATTCCTCAATAGCAGGTGTATAATCTCCTAGTTTGCACCTGACGAGTATTTGGGCGATATCGTATATATTTTCGGCTTTGGAGAGTTCGTCTAGCAGTCCGTGGTTGTAAATAACACCGACCGGTATCATACGGGCTTTCTTGCCAGTTGCCATGTTTTGTAGGGCAGCTTTAATATTTGTGACGTCGTACTTCACCATGTATGCTCTAGATAGTTTTAGTATGTCTTTGGGCAAGAATTTAAATGATTCTACATAGTTAATACGTTGCCTGAGATAACGCCACAACGATTCATCCAGTTCATCAAAAGTTTTGACAGGTAATTCCTCTAGGAAGCTTCCAATATAGGTTTCTCTGATAACTGCCAGCGCATCCTGAAAGGTGGATGCTGATGCCATCCTATCTATGTGTTCGAGGGTGACAGTTCTGGGTTCTTCCCCTTTCAAGCAAGCAGATATAAAAGCGTATCTTGGGTTGAGCACAACATTACCTTACTGAGCCTCAAAAAGTTTCTTACTAATGTCTGGCAGCAATTTGGGTAACAAGGTTTCCAGTCTGGTCTCGTAGGTGTTATCTATTCTGAGCTTTCCCTCGACGTCTTCGACCACCGCCCCTCCCAGGCAATTGGATTCCCTGACCTCCACCACCTTTGCGGACAATTCTCTATCCTCTGCAATGAGCTTTTTTGCCGTGTTTAGATCTTTCGGGGAAACATAGACTCTGGCTTTACTCACGCCCAGAGCATTCAAACCCTCTTTGATCAAATTTGCAAGCTGATTTTCGTCAGTGGTAACTTGTGACAAATCCTTGCGCGCTCCGTCAATTATCTTGGCAATTGCCGCTGCCTTGGCACTTGATAGCTGTTGTCGCGCTTGGATAGAAGCTTGAGCCAAAATTCGAGATGCTTCCTCTTCTGCTTCTTTGACCATTCTACTGCGCTCTTCCGCGAACCTTGCCTCTCTCTGTCTCTTGGCTTTCTCTTTTTCCTCTCGTGTCTTCTCTTCTGCTTCTTCTATGATGCTCTGGGCTTCTGCTCTTACTTTATTCAAAACAGCTTGGCTTATTCTTTCCATTTTCAGTATGCTCCTAGAAAAGTCCCAGCAAAACCAACACCAGCACGGTGAACACTATACCAAGTATACCCCATAGTTCCACAAGCACAGCTAATATCATGGTCGTCGTTAGTAATTTCCCTTTCGTTTTGGGCAAAAGAGAGATGCCTGAAGCACAAATGATGCCCTGATAGGCTGCCGAGAAACCCTCAGCCGCTGCCACGAAGATACCGCAACCCAGCACAGCTAGCCCGTCACCCATGCTAGCAACCTTGGGCAATACCTGGATGATGATAAGTATGAGAATTATGAGCCCGTAGAAGGTCTGTGTCATAGGCAAAGACGATAGGAGAATAACGTTTCTAAACTGTCCTGGCTCCTCTGCCAGTGTGCCAGCCCCTGCTGATGCTGCCATGCCGACGCCTATGGCAGAGCCAGCCATACCACCAGCCAATCCTATGGCTCCACCAAGAATTGCTAACGCTGTTGGCTCCATACTATTTCACACTCCTTTCTAAGATTTTACTTTGACAAACACAGGTCGAGTCTTCAACCGGAACGGACTGTATTCCCTGCCGCCACCTTCGTAAAATTTCAGGAGGAATTCCACAAAGCACAGCCTGAGAGAGTGAACAAAGCAAGAGATGCCGCTGAGAGCGGCATTGATTATGTGCCCAATTAGCACAATCAGTGCCGCCAGCATTGGACCTGTTACTTCGCGAATTGCCTCCGGCATCAAATCGGGCAATATTTTAGACATCAGGTTGAAGGAGAAGGCAAGGTAATAGGTAGCTAAACCCACCCCTGCCAACCGACAGTATGACATAACATCTCCTAAGATGCCTGTTACTTCGGACAACGAGAAAATTCCTCCTAGGAGAAAACCGTTCATCTTCAGATAGGAGGCAATAATTAAGATTAAGCCGGCACCGGCAGTACATAACAGCGGGATGGGATATGCTTGCTCTGGTAATATGGAAATATCTACATGAAGGAGATAGTGTATGACCAAGGGTATTGCACCAATTTCAAGCAGGAACAGACCGAGTTTACTTACCACTGTTCCTTTACTGCCTGCTTTCGCTCCCTTAATGAGCGTCAATATGTGTGCTATGTTCACGTGAATCAAGCCTATCAATATTGAGATGACTATAAATTGAATAGGATTTCCCAGTAGTGATTCAATCCGACTAGCAAGGGCTAAGCTTTCGATCCCAAAACGCTGGAAGAACTTCCCGAAATAACTGCCTTGGACGAAATTGCCGAAATAGCTGCCTGTGAGCAAGCCAAAAATAAGCCCAACCACGCCACTGATGTAGAGCATTCTTTGGAATAGTTTAAATCCTTCGGTTTCGGGGTCATCAACGAATTTCTTCAAACCGCGATTAGCAAATAGCAGCAGTATGGCCGAATAGGCTACATCGTTCATCATAAGTCCGAAAAAGAACGGGAAAGAATAAGATATGAGAGGCGTAGGGTCCCACTCCCAATACCTCGGGATGCCGAACAGCTTTACCACGACCTGGAATGGTCGGAAGGCACGGAAATTCCTAAATTTGGTGGGAGGCTCTTCAACCGCTTGCGGTTTCTGAGTATCAGTGAACACGTAATTCACCTTTTCTTTAACTTCGGAAATCGTATCCTCAACATTAGCCTCGGGAATCCAACCTTCGATTAGCGTAACATATTTCGCTTCACTAGCTTTGGCTAAAACTGCTAGCCGTTCTGTTTCGGCAGATAACGCCTCACGGAAAAGAACTAGTGTCTTCAGGTTCTCTCTAGTCCTGTTTTCAATCTCGCTCTGAAGTTTTGCCAGTTCTTCTTCAAAACTGCGAATATTACTGCTAGCTGTTTCGAGGAATTCTCTCAGAGTTACATCCTTTTCTGGTATCTGCAAGGCTCTGCCTCCACCATCCCTGACTATGGACTCTATTTTTTCTCGGTCGTGAACTTTGGCAATAACATACAAAACGCTCTCGTTTTCTACTGTTACCACAATGTGCTCAAGTAGATGCTCTCTAAATTTAGGGTAAATGGTTTCAAATGACTCACGGGGAAATACAAAAACGTGAGAAAATAGGTAATCTCCGGAAAAACTCAAATCTCTTAGTCTAATATCAGCAATGTCAGCTTGTTGCCTAAGAGGGTGAAGATATGTGCTTAGTTCTGTAAGTTTCTTGCTATTCTCTCTCAGTTTGACAGCTATTTGATGCATTTTGCTGAGCTTGGTGCACAGTACTCTCACTTCGCTATCAATTTCATCGAGAGGTTTAGCATATACCACTTCAACATCCTGTCCCAAGGAAATTATTTTTTCCCCTTTAGGGACGTAAGCTAATACATCGTTAATGCTGGCTAGTAATTCAGCAACCCTTTTTCTTTCCTGTTCAAGGGCTTCTTTCTCAACAGGTTTTAATTCCTGGCTTTCCTCAACGTGAAGCACACCCGCAGTGTGCAGAGTTTTTAGAGTTTCAGCGGAGCGATCCTTGGCGACCATTATCCTGACTTTGACCATAGGGTCGGGTGTGTTGATGATCAAGGGTACCATGTCAGTCAGCTTCGCCCTGTGACAATGTTCACTACGAGCTCGGTGAGTTCTCTTACTTTTTTATCAGCGTTGATGCTGATTTCGGCAGCTTTTCTTTCGGAGTCTTTAATTTTTCTCTCCGCTTCTGCCCTGGCTTGGTTTATAATCCTGTCACACTCAGCTTTTACTTCGTCGAGAGAGAGCTGAGAAGAAAGTATTTTCTTAGCTTCTTCCTTAGCTTCGAGAAGAATTTCGCTGGCTCTCGCCTTTGCTTCTGAGAGGATCTTTTCAGCTTCAGCTTCGAGAGCTTCTATATTACTGGTGATGTCTTTGGCCATAACGCGTTTTCTTTGTAATCTTTTTGGGTGGCTACGACAAGATAAATAATCACTTCAGCAAACAGCAAATTAGCCCCATAAATGGCGTTCGTGATTATAGCAAGGTGGACTCATTTTTGGCAAATGAGCGCTCTGAAAGAAGTCACTCCTGACGTATCAAGATCAACAACTACTCAGTTTGTTATTATAGTGGAATGCTTTATAATTCAAGTGTGAGAGTGCAAAAATTACATGGCTGGAATGTGAGTGCCGCCCAAGCCAAGGAAATACAATTGAGGCTGGCAAAACAGGTGATAGTTGAGAACAAAGTTATTGACCCGCGCCTTATTGCTGGCATTGATATATCTGCTCCTGATGCTCAGGGCGTAGCCAGGGGAGCAGTGGTAATACTTCGCTATCCTCAGTTCAGTATAGTAGAGATTCAGGTAACTGAGGGTAGGATTACATTCCCCTACATTCCGGGGTTGTTGTCTTTTCGGGAAAGTCCCTTGATACTAGAGGCTTGCCAAAAACTGAATAATACTCCCGACCTTGTTCTGGTTGATGGTCAGGGAGTTGCCCATCCTCGGAGACTCGGGCTGGCTTCGCACGTGGGACTTTTTCTGGATTTGCCCACAATTGGTTGCGCCAAATCTATTCTTTGTGGTCAGCATCAGTCTGTGGGTGAAGGAACTGGTTCTCACGCTGAGCTGCTTGATAGTGGGGAGGTTATTGGAACAGCGTTAAGGACTAAATCAGGAATGACCCCGATATACGTTTCCGTGGGACACAAGATTGATCTAGCGACGGCTTTGCAGTGGGTTATGAAGTGCTGTCGTGGTTACAGGTTACCTGAGCCTACACGGCTGGCTCACCTTGCTGCTGAAGGCGCGTTGAGATTTGAGCCAAGCCGCCAGGGAACGTTATTCGATTAGGGGGTTATTCAAATGCAAGAAGAAAAGGGAAGTCTAGAAGCTTTGCTCCGGCAAATCTCAGAAGTGATGGTGCGTCTTTGACATCGCCGGCAAAGAACAAGAGATAGTCAAGGCAGAGGCGGAGTCAGCGGAACCTGATTTCTGGCGCGACACGATCAGAGCTCAGGCTATCATGCGGGAGCTCCGGGGTAAGAAAGACCTGGTCAGTGCCTGGCGAGACCTCGAAAAGAAAGCCAGAGAGCTTCAAGAAATGATTGCTCTGGCTATCAAGGAGGAGGACTCTTCTCTTGAGGAAGAGATACAACAGGAACTGAGGAAGCTGCAATCTCGGTTTCAAGAACTGGAGAGTCAGCAGCTTTTCACCGGAGATTACGATAATCGGAAAGCCATGCTGGCTCTTCATGCTGGTGCTGGGGGCACAGAGTCTCAAGACTGGGCGAACATGTTGCTGAGGATGTACCTGAGGTGGGCAGAAAGGCACGGTTACGAAGCAGAGGTATTGGATGTCTCTCTCGGTGAAGAGGCTGGTATCAAAAGTGCCATCGTAGAGATAAAAGGGGATTACGCTTACGGCTATCTCAAGGGCGAGCACGGAGTGCACAGGCTGGTGAGGCTTTCGCCATTCGATGCTGATCACGCGCGGCATACCTCTTTTGCTCTGGTGGAGGTTCTTCCTGAAGCGGAAGGGACGATGGATATCAAAATAAACCCGGAAGACCTAAAAATAGAGACTTTCCGGTCCAGTGGTCCTGGCGGACAGCATATGCAGAAGACAAGTAGCGCTGTGAGAATAACGCATTTGCCTACCGGGCTGGTAGCGGCTTGCCAAAGTCAGCGTTCCCAGCACCAAAACAAGGAAGCTGCGTTGAAAGTTCTTTATTCTCGCCTGCTGGAGCTGGAGCGTAAGAAGAGGGAGGAAGAAAAGGCTAGGTTAAAAGGTGAGCGTATCGAAGCAGCCTGGGGAAACCAAATCCGGAGTTACGTTCTTCATCCGTATAAGATGGTCAAAGACCACCGCACTGATTACGAAGTTCACGATGCAGAAGCCGTGTTGGATGGGGAACTGGATGGTTTCATCAGTGCCTATCTTCGGTCCCAGGTGGGGAAATGATCAGACATATTGGATTGGTAAGTTTGGTGATCCTGTGGCTGTTGAGCCCTTGCTTGGTGAGGGCTGAGTCAGGCATTGCAGTTATTGAGAGTGATGTGGCTGTAAATTTCCCTAACACAGTCGTGTTCACAGTCGAGGCTTATAGCAATACCAGCATTGTGGATGTGCGTCTCCGCTACAGGGTGAACAAGGTGAACTATGCCGCAGTTGTCAGCGAAGGCTGGGCTGATTTTACTCCGGCAAGCAGAGTGGAAGCTAGTTGGGTATGGGATATGACGAATGCTGGCTTGCCGCCTGGTGCTGAGGTCACGTATTGGTGGGTGATCAGGGATGCGGATGGGAATGAACTTGAGAGCTTGCCTGGGACGATGCATTTCAATGATGACCGATATAGTTGGCAAAATTTGACTGGTATTATTCCGAATGGAGGGCAATTGACCGTTTTCTGGTACAGAGGTAGTGAATCTTTTGCCCAGGCATTGATGGAAGCTTGCCTAAACGGGCTTGCCGGGTTGGCGGAGGATATAGGCACTTATCCGGAAAGGCCCATCAGGGTATATGTGTATGCCTCAACGGATGATCTGAGGGGAGCTATGGTTTATTCTCAGGAATGGACCGGGGGCGTGGCTTTTGCTGATTTCAGCATAATAGCAATTGGTATTGCTCCGAGTGAGGTTGACTGGGGCAAGAGGGCGTTGGTTCACGAACTAGCACATCTCGTTGTTCATGAGGCGACCTTCAGCCCGTACACGCAGCTTCCGAGGTGGCTGGACGAGGGGTTAGCGACATTTGCCGAAGGCGAGCTTGACCCCACTTTTCAGTCTTATCTAGATGAGGCTATTTCAGAGAATAAGCTCATATCAGTGCAGAGCTTATGCAGTCCGTTCTCTGTTTATCGAGAGAAAGCTTGTCTAGCCTACGCCGAGAGCTACAGCATCGTTAAATATCTGCTGGAAAACTATGGACAGGGAAAGATGCTGGATTTGCTGGCGGCGTTGAGACAAGGCAGTACCTACGACGAGGCATTGACTGAGGTCTATGGCTTTGATATGGATGGTCTGGACGCTCGTTGGCGTGCTACGTTGGGCCTTGGCACTGCTGTTGGGAGCGCAGCGCGGCAACCTCAGCATGTTCTAATTCCTTTGTTAGCGGCACTGGCGACTGGATTGGTTTTGTGGGGGGCGTTAGCTCTGGAACGGCGGGGTAGGCGGGGGTCGTCTGGTGAATGAACTTTGGAAGATAGTGTTATGAAGAGATCGTTTACTGTGCATGACCTGCCTATCGGTGAGCGTCCCCGAGAGAGGTTGCTCAGGCTGGGCAGTGAGGCACTTTCCGCCCAGGAGCTTCTAGCTCTAATCCTGGGCCGGGGAGTTAAAGGTGAATCAATTATGGTGACCAGCCAGAAGTTATTGAGCCGGTTTGGCAGTCTCAAAGGCATTGCTAATGCCTCCGTGGAGGAGTTGATGGAGGTAAGTGGCATTGGAGTAGCCAAGGCAGCGCAGATTAGGGCTGCCGCTGAGTTAGCTAGGAGACTGGAAAGCGATACTGGTGAAGAACCGAAACCGTCACTGAAGTCCCCGGGAGAAGTGGTTGCCTTTGTAAAGGGACAACTCAAAGGCAAGAAGAAAGAGCACTTTCTGGTGCTTTGCCTCGATACCAGAAACAGGCTGATAAACAGCAAACAGGTTTCTATGGGTAGCTTAGATACAAGCATCGTACATCCTCGTGAAGTGTTTAAGGAAGCAGTTTCCTGCTCCGCTGCCTCAGTAATCTTTGTGCACAACCATCCGTCAGGTGACCCTGAGCCATCCAAGGAGGATATTGAACTAACCAAGCGGCTGGCGAAGGCTGGTGAAATAATGGGCATTGAGGTGCTTGACCACATCGTTTTCTGCGACAAAAGCCACGTAAGCTTGAAAGCCAGGAATCTGTTTTAGTTCAAAATAACAGACGATAAACATGCGTCTGGAAGAGGTTAATGTGATATTGGCAAAGGAGGATTCATGAACGCGGGTCAAAAAAGCCAGGTTTTCTTTTTCCCTTACGACAGGGGTAGAGCTTTCGTCAAGGGGTTGAGGTCTCTTTTTTCCAGAGTGAGCGATGTTATCTCCGAGGGAGATTCAGTGGCGGTGAAGGTTCATATGGGAGAATATGGGGGCAGTGCCTACTTGCGTCCGCCCATAGTCCGTCGGGTCTGTGACCTGATTAAGGAAGCTGGCGGCAAGCCGTTTGTCACTGATACGACTACTCTGTATCCGGTAGGAAGGTTCACAGCCAGGCAATATCTGAAGACAGCAGCCTCCAATGGCTTCACCAGACAATCAGTGGGGGCACCGATAGTTATCGCCGATGGGCAAGATGGCTATGATGGCGAATGGGTGGATATTCCCCGCCGAGTTTCCGGGTGCTCTTTGGATAGGGTGAAGATAGCTGACGGGATTTACAATACCGATTGTATGATAGTCCTGTCTCATATTAAGGGTCATCCGCTATCTGGCTTTGGTGGCTCTATCAAGAATGTAGCTATGGGCTGTGTGACCAAAGAGTCGAAAGCCGCTCAACACCGGGCGAATCGGGTTCTCATCGCTACCGCAAAATGTACGGGCTGCGGACAGTGTGTTGAAGCCTGTCCTTTTAAAGCCTTGTCTCTAGTTGATGAGAAAGTTGTGCGTGATGATAGCAAATGCATGGATTGCAGTAATTGTCTTTACTTGTGTAAGGAACGTGTCTATTCCCTGCCTTCCGATGCACAGGAGAAGTTCCAAGTGTACCTGGCTCACGCTGGCGCTGGCGTGCTCAGGCAATTTGGGTCTAAAGTGGCTTTTATCAATTTTATCCAGGATGTCACGCCACTATGTGACTGCGCCATACCGTCCGGTTTACCAGTGATTCCAGATATTGGGATACTGGCGTCCACAGACATGGTAGCTGTTGACAAGGCATCGTGGGATTTGATTTCCCAAAGTCAGCCCATTGGAAAATTTGCCAACATACGCTCTCCTGACATCTTGGGCGCGATAAATGGCACGGACAGCCTCATCCATATTAGAACTGCAGAGCAGCTTGGATTGGGCAGCATGGAGTATGAGCTGAAAGAGCAGAAATGAAAATGCGAAACGCCAAGGTGAAATTCAAAGGCGAATCAAGGGTCGCCAGGGAGAAGCTATCTATTATTTCCCCACGCCGTAGGACATTATAGGAGTAAGATGGAAGACATTGATCTGGCTCGCTCTCTTCTGGAAGAAGAGAAATGCAACTTGGTTATAGTGAAGAAAGGGGATATCCTTTTCAGCTCTAAAGAACGAGGGATAGCGTCCTTTATTCAGGCTATTCAGCGTTTGGGCAAAGGTTTACATAATGCTGCGATGGCTGACAGGATTGTGGGCTTAGCTGTAGCCATGCTTTGTATCCATGCTCGGATAGCCTCGGTATATGCCAACATAGGTAGTCAGGAAGCACTGGACTTGCTGAAAGGGCGAGGAGTAGCGGTTAGTAGCCAGCATGTGGTTCCTCATATTTTCAACTACGATGGCACTGACTTATGCCCTTTTGAAAAGATAGCGAAAAGTTCGGAAAACTCAGCTCAATTATTTTCCACCTTGAAATCCATGTTCGGAGGTCTAGATGGTAATAGAGAGGCATTCACATAGGAAATTCTGGGCTGCTATTGTTGTTTTGGCGATTCTTGCTATTACGTTTTCGGTTAGCGCAGCATATGCCGTGGCTGAACTCAAGGGAACACAAAATTCTCTATTGTCGGTACAAAGCGAACTAGAAGCGGCGCAAACACAACTGGCAAGCACAGGAGGAGAGCTGGAAACAACACGGAGCTATCTAGAGGATACACTTGCGGAGCTGAATGAGACGAAAGCTCAGCTTCTTAATTTGCAAGTTAATTACCAGAGGCTGACCAGAGGATACGGGTATGTATTAAGGGACCCCAGCTATGAAGAGATGAAGGATTTCTTGGCTCGGGACAGGACAAGTGAGCGGGAGTACCAAGAAGGCGTGTATGTATGTGTTGATTTTGCCCAGGATGTCAAAGCAAATGCTGCAAGAGAAAGGCTTCGCTGTGCTTATGTCGTTATTGAGTATCGTGGGGGAACCGGGCATTCTATTATCGCCTTTGACACTACCGATAGGGGGCTTGTGTTTATCGAGCCGCAATTTGATTGGGAGGTTGAGCCGGAAGTTGGCAGGCGTTATTACCAGTGTGTGAATCCCCCGCCGGGCTATCATATGGTCCAACCTAGCTATGACGATACCATAAGACGAGTTATCGTTATTTGGTAGAAAGGAATAAAAATTGTTTCGGGTGGAGTGAAGAATATATGGGGAAGATTAACGAAGTAAGCGGGCAAACTTTGCAGATATTTCCTAAGGAAGGGCGCGGAGAGTTTATGAGGAAATCAAGGAGCATAATAAATCGGCGCATTGTATTCCTGTCCATTGTCCTTATCTCGTTTTTCTTCCCTTTTACTGTTTGTGTTCCTGAGCAAAGTGGCGAGAGTGTCCTGCGAGTGTGGGGTGCTAATCCTATAACGCTCGACCCAGCGGTTTCCGCCGATATGTCTTCGCATATTTACGTTATGCAGGTCTTCTCTGGCTTGGTTCGTCTTGACCCGGATCTGAACGTAGTTCCCGATGTTGCTGAAAGCTGGGAGAAAAGCCCTGATGGCAAAACGTATACCTTCCATTTGCGACAGGGTGTGAAGTTTTATAACGGGCGCGAGGTCAAAGCCAGCGATTTCAAATACTCGTGGGAACGGGCTTGTCACCCTGATACAGGCTCAGGCACAGCCGCCACCTACCTGGGCGACATTGTCGGTGTCAAGGATATGCTAGAAGGAAGAGCGCAGGAAATCAGCGGCGTGGAAGTTGTTGATGACTACACTCTTCGAGTGACCATTGATGCCCCCAAGGCATATTTCTTGAGCAAGTTAGCCTATCCCACAGCCTTTGTGGTAGATAGGGCTAATATTGAATCAGGCAAAAACTGGTGGCGAAAGCCAAACGGGACAGGACCGTTCAAGTTGAAAGAATGGAAGCCTGGCGAAAGATTGGTGCTGGTGCGTAACGAAGCATACCATGGTGGAGCCGCTAAATTGCGGGAAGTTGATTTTGTGCTCCTTCCTTATTCAACCATGGCTCTCTATGAACTGGGCTGGATTGATGTTGCTCCTGTTTCTATAGGTTACATTGACCAGGTTATGGATGAAACTAACCCACTTCATGAACAGCTAGTGGTGATGCCTGAGCTCAGCCTGTACTATATTGGCTTCAATGTTGCCGAACCTCCTTTCGATGATGCTAACATCCGCCGTGCCTTTTGCCTAGCTGTGAATAAGCGGCGTATCACCAGGGCGATATTGAGGGACATGTTGAGTGATGCTTGTGGTATCTTGCCGCCAGGTATGCCGGGCCATAATGAGGCGCTCGAAGGACTGGAATACGATGTGAAGAAGGCAAGGGAGCTCATCGCCGCCTCGAAATACCGAGACGTCTCTAATCTGCCGCCCATTACCATAACCGTGGAAGGCTATGGCAACTACATTCCTGGTTATCTGGGCGCCATTATCCAGGAGTGGCAGCAAAACCTTGGTGTAAATGTCTCGGTGAGACAACTGGAAACCGAGGATTTTCTCTATAACCTGAAACGAGAGAAGGACCAAATGTTTCTGATGGGTTGGGTGGCTGATTACCCTGACCCTCATAATTTCTTGGATATTCTGCTCCACACGGGGAGCGAGGTCAACATCGGCGAGTATAGTAATCCGATTTTGGATGCTTTACTTGATCGGGCAGCGATAGAGCAAGATGCAACTACTCGGCTAGCCATGTACCAGCAGGCTGAACGACTGGCAGTTGACGATACGCCTTGCTTTCCTCTCTGGCATGGCATTAACTATGTGGTAGTGAAGCCGTATGTCAAAGATTACCGGCTAGGTCCTCTGGGTATCCCAGATCTGACCAAGGTATATATTTCAAAATCCTAAATTTCAGCTATTGTGAATCCGAGAGGCAGCACTTAGCTGCCCACATCCGCCCAACCAGAAGCGCTCGAAACTGTGTATTGATAGCGGAATATTCCTATTTTCGACTTGTCGCCAACACATGAGGGAAAGAGCTGCGAACATATGGCGCGTGGTCTAGAGTGATATAATGGTGAATGATGGAACGGGAGGCGATGCTCTATGAGACACTTCCCGGTGGCAGGGTGAGGTGTCATGTTTGCCAGTGGCGGTGTCTGATCAACTCCGGCAAGGTTGGCGTTTGTCGTATGCGAATCAATCGGGAGGGAAAGCTGTTCAGTTTGAATTATGGCGAAGTGTCCTCCATGGCGCCTGACCATATTGAGAAAAAGCCGCTGTTTCATTTCTTTCCAGCTACTTATGCCTTCTCCTTAGGCACTTGGGGTTGCAATTTTCATTGCCGAGGGTGTCAGAATTGGGAGATTTCCTGCGTGGATATACCGCGCCGCGGTTCACGCCAATTGCTCCCAGAGGAACAAGTAAAACTAACTGTAGAATACGATTGCCAGGGCATTGCCTGGACTTACAACGAGCCCACCATCTGGTTTGAGTACACTCTGGATTCAGCGAAGCTGGCGAAGAAGAACAATCTATATACGGTGTACGTGACCAATGGCTATGCCACTCCCGAGGCTCTGGATGCCATAGGACCGTGGCTGGATGCCTGGAGGGTAGACATCAAAGGTTTCAGCGATGCTTTCTATAAGGAGATAGCCAAAATTTCTCACTGGCGAGGTATTCTGGATGTTGCCAGGCGAGCGAAAGAGAAATGGAACATGCACGTTGAAGTGGTCACCAACATCATTCCCACTCTGAATGATGACGACGAGCAACTTACAGGTATAGCTGCGTGGATTCGCGATAACCTGGGAGAACTTACTCCCTGGCACGTCACGCGTTTTCATCCTCTGCACGAGTTTACGCATCTGTCAGTTACGCCGCTGTCTACCCTGGAGAAAGCTTACAGAATTGGGAAAAGAGCCGGGCTGAAATTTGTCTATCTGGGCAACGTGCCCGGGCATGAATATGAAAATACGGTCTGCTATTCGTGCGGCAAAAAGGTTGTCCGTCGCATTGGCTATGATACTCAAATAGTGGGTCTAGACGGTGCAAAGTGCAAATTCTGTGGAGCTGAGCTTAATTTTCGGGTCTGAGGAGGCGATTTATGGCAGAAAAGAGGCTACATCCGGTAGTACAACTGGCTAAACAGACTGTGGAGAGCTACGTCCGCGAGGGCAAGATACCGAAGCCCAAAGAATTGACTCCGGAGATGAAGGAACGGGCAGGCGTGTTTGTCTCCATTCATAAGCACGGACAACTAAGGGGATGTATCGGCACCTTCGAGCCAGCCAGGGAGAATGTAGCTGAAGAAATCATCGCCAATGCTATCTGCTCGGCTACTCAGGATCCTCGTTTTCCCCCGGTGACTGCTTCTGAGCTCGATGATTTGGAATATAATGTAGACATACTTACTAAACCTGAACCTGTTACAGATATCAGCCAGCTTGACCCTAAAAAGTATGGCGTCATCGTGGAGAGCGGCTGGAGAAGAGGACTTTTATTACCTGACCTGGAGGGCGTGGACAGCGTGGAAGAGCAGATTGCAATTTGTCGGCTCAAAGCTGGCATATCCCCCAGCGAGCCCATCAAGCTCTATCGCTTTCAGGTGCGGAGGTTTAAGTAATGGTTAGGCAGAAGACGATGCCGCTTTTCGACCTACCTGAGGAACAAGCTGTGCCTCAGGCTGCACCTCTAGCGGCGAGGATGCGACCGCGCATATTTGACGAGTTCGTGGGGCAAGAGCACTTAGTTGCTAGAGGACGGGTCTTTCGCAAATGTATTGAGGCTGACCAGTTGCCCTCCATGATTTTTTGGGGACCACCAGGCAGTGGCAAGACCACTCTGGCTTATCTTATCGCCAATGTTACCCAAGCCGAGTTCAGTCCTCTGAGCGCCGTGAGTGCTGGCGTGGCAGATTTGCGCCGCGTTGTCAGGGAGGCTAAGAAGAGGCTTAAATCCACAGGGCAAAGAACCATTCTCTTTGTTGACGAAGTGCACCGCTTTAACAAAGCACAGCAGGATGCTGTCCTTCCCTTCGTCGAAGATGGCACAATCACCTTTATCGGAGCTACCACAGAAAATCCTTCCTTCGAAGTTATCTCGCCACTGCTTTCCCGCTGCCGTGTATTCCGCTTGAATTTACTCAGTGACGAAGAGGTCAGGCTTATTGTGGAAAGGGCTATTAGGGATCGGGAGAGAGGACTGGGGAAATTGCAGCTCAAGATAAGCGAGGAAGCTCTGCGTCACCTTGTGACCATGTCCAACGGGGATGCCCGGGTGACGTTGAACGCCCTGGAGATGGCAGTATTTGCCACTTTGCCCGACAAGGATGGCACGCGGAGGATAGATTTGCCCGCTATTGAGGAAGCTCTCCAACATCGGGCTCTCCTCTATGATAAGAGTGGCGATCAGCACTATGACCTGATTTCGGCACTACACAAATCGCTGCGTGGCTCAGACCCTGATGCTGGCTTATATTGGCTGGGGCGTATGCTCGAAGCTGGAGAAGACCCTTTATATATTGCCCGGCGTCTGGTACGGTTTGCCTCTGAGGATGTCGGTATGGCTGATCCTCAAGCTCTGGTGATAGCTGTAGCGGCTCAGCAAGCCGTCCATTTCGTGGGGTTGCCTGAGGGCAATCTGGCTTTGGCTGAAGCCGTGGTCTATCTGGCTACGGCTCCCAAGAGCAATTCCCTGTATCAGGCGTACTCTCGCGTTCAAAAAGATATACAGCAAGGACGGAACGAGCCTGTGCCGCTCCATCTCCGCAACCCGGTGACAGGTCTGATGCGTGAGATGGGCTATGGCAAAGGTTATAAATATGCCCACGATTACCCTGACCATTTTGTCAAGCAGCAAAATCTGCCATCTGCGCTTCAGGGAAAACGCTATTATGTCCCTACCGAACAAGGCTACGAGAGAGAAATCGCTGCCAGGTTAAAGAGGTGGTGGGGAGAGGACAAGGGTGAATTACCTTAGCCAAAAGCATAGCTCGAGATGACAGAACGACCACGGCGATTGTGGCATATCTTAGCAGGGTTAGCGCTCGCGGTGGCTGGTTTGTTTTCACCCCGGGATCCGTTCGTTGCCGGTTTGGTCGGACTTACCCTGACAGTTCTTCTTATAGATATCATCAGGCTCAAGTTTCCGCGAATAAATGAGCGCTTCATGACTGCTTTTCGAGTATTGTTGAGGGCGAAAGAAGTGTCCACTCTGACCGGCAGTACCTACTTTCTTATTGCCGCCTCCATTATTTTTATTTTCTGTGACAAAGCCATTGCGGCTATAGCGTTGGCTTTTGCAGCTGTGGGCGATCCTATAGCTGGTATTGTGGGCGAAAGATGGGGAACCATGAAAATGAGCTCTGAGGAACAAAAAACCTGTCGGACTCCAAAGTTCTGCCGAAATCTGCGCTTTCGATGGATGAGGGGAAAGAGTTGGCAAGGCAATCTGGCTTGTTTTGTGGCTTGCCTAATAGTTGGCGGCGTTTTAGCTACTGTTACTCAGGTGGCCTTATGGATAGTTGTAATGGGGGCAATGTGTGCCGCGACTGTAGAATTCGTTTCTTTGCCGATTAATGATAATTTGACTATCCCTTTGGTGTCAGCCGGGGTTATGAACCTCGTTCACTCGGTAACAGTGTGAATATAAATGGAAATTCATTATCGTGTGGTATAATGCGCCGAGCGTAGACGAATGAGAACCTCGGGATGGGAATTGCGTATTGAGCAATGAGGTGCACTTTGGCTAGGTTTTCTTTCATTCCTAGGGATATGGAGTTCTACGACCTGTTTGAGAAAGGGACCAAGAACTTAGTGGTTGCTGCCGAGAAACTAGTTGATCTATTTGAGAACTACGAAAATGTGCCAGCCAAAGCCAAAGAGCTTAAGAATTTAGAGCATGAGGGCGACGTTATCACGCATGAGATAATAGGACGGGTGCATCGAAGCTTTGTGACACCCATTGATAGAGAAGATATTACTCTTCTGGCGCATAGTTTGGATGATGTCATGGATTTCATCGAAGCTGCTGGGAGGACAGCTAATTTGTACCGCATTGCTCAGCCGACAGAGAGAGCTCGCGAGTTGGCTCGAATTGTAGCCAAGGTGGCTCATAAATTGAATGAGGTTGTACCTTGTTTGCGTCACCGCAACCAATTCCCAGGGATTCTCAAGCAGTGTGTGGAAATTAACACCCTGGAAAACGAAGCTGATGATGTGGAACATGCTGCCTTGGCTGAGCTATTTGATGTCTGTCGTGGCGACGCATGTGAGGTAATTAAGTGGCGTGAAATCTATGAACATCTGGAAAACGCCACTGATCGTGGGGAAGATGTTGCCAATGTTCTCGAAGGTATAGTGTTGAAGCATGCCTGAGCTGGCTTTGCTCATCGCAGTAATCGCGGGAGCCATCGGTTTTGGTATAGCTAATGGTTGGAATGATGCTGCCAATAGTGTCGCTGCTTCGATTGGCTCTCGGGCTCTTTCACCTCGAGACGCCATAATACTGGCTGCCTTTTGTACCTTCGCCGGTTCCGCGACCGGACTGAAGGTTGCCAAAACAATAGGCAAAGGCATTCTCATTCCAGAGGCAATATCCTATGTGACGTTGATTGCTGCTTTGGTGGCGGTTATCATTTGGGTTACCTTAGCTACTCGCTACGGTCTACCGGTAAGTTCTACTCACAGTCTTCTTTCAGGATTGGCGGGAGCGGGCATAGCGGTAGTAGGAAGTACAGAGGCGGTGCAGTGGCATGTCATGCAACGACCGCTGCTATCCGTGGTCACTGCTCCTCTCCTTGGCTTTGTTGGTGGCTTCGTGGTATTAGTTGTTCTGCTCTGGGTGTTCAGGCGAGGTGCACCAGCCAAGTTGCGAATTATTTTCAGTCGCCTACAATGGCTTACTACCGCTTTCATTGCCTATAGTTTAGGCAAGAACAATGGACAGATGCCCATAGGCATAATCACCACAGCATTAGTGTTTTTTTATAAAGATGACAGCCTGTGGGGTCGCCTCTCGTTACTAGATGCTAGCATGGGGTGGATAATAGTTGTTTCATCTCTGGCTATTAGTTCCGGCACCGCTCTGGGTGGCTGGCGAGTTATCAAGACAGTGGGATTTAAGATTGCTGCTCTGCAACCGGTTCACGGTTTTGCTTGTGATTTCTCTGCGGCTACCGTCATTGAAGCTGCCTCGCAGCTCGGTATTCCTGTAAGCACCTCTCATTGCGCCACGGCGGCTGTAATGGGAGTAGGTGCCACCAGGCGCTTCTCGGCAGTCAGGTGGGGGATAACCAGAACTATCGTTCTAGCTTGGATTCTGACTTTCCCGATCTGCGGTGTCCTCGCCTGGCTAATAGCTTCATTCCTGAAGCTCGCCTTTTGAACCAGTCGCAAGCAATCCGTAGCCGGCTTTATTGTATCCTACACCTATCCGGTAGCCTCCCGCTATTTTGGCGATTCCTGATATTCTTTCGTGTTTCCGTATATCGCGTGTGGTCAAACACATTGCTAGCAATCGAGTTATAACATGTTTCTCAATTCACCCTGTGCTGATTTCTGTTCAGAGTGAAGTTGGATGTTTTTCCGCCTTCACTCCAGTTTGGGCAGGTTCTTGCCCAGTTCGGATAGAGATTCAATCCTCTTCCTGGTTTCCTCTATCTGCACCTTGTGTTCTTGAGCATACTGTATGGCTTGCTCGTAGAACTCTTTTATTCTGGGCACGAAAGAAAGCTGAGAAAGTATCAAAGTGACATCAATGAAGTGCTTTTCGCCGGGAAAGTCGCCGCCCCGGATCAGGGCATTGGGCGCCAGCTCTTTGATGTAGTCGGCAACGCTCTTGACCATATCCATATTCAGCTCCTTTTCCGGACCGGATATGATGTAGATAGCTTTGCTGGCATCCTTCGGGTCGCAGGTTAACGAAAGGTCAGTGATGGTGGCGTCCAGAGCCTGTGTACCTCGGAAGCTTTCCAGCGCCTTCTCGCGGAAGGTCTTCTTCCTTATTTCCCAGGGGAAACGAAAGGAAGGGAGCTCAGTTCTGCCAAAGCCGATGGCTGTCCAGCCCTCCAAACTGGCGATTATGTCGCCGCCGTCTATTGTCCGCGAACCGACATATTTAGCCCTGGTGACCTCACCGGCGCACATGAAATCATAAAACGGCTCGACGATCATCCTGTTTATCCTATCTATGTTGCTGACCAGGCTGGCATCTTTCCTGACATACCTCTGGTTATCAGCTAGAAAAACCGCATCCGCAACATCGAACACAGACCTCAGACAAGTAGCCGTGTTATAGGTGCTTCGGGACTCGGTGGTCTGCTCATGTTCAAAAGGCAGGACTGCCAGAGCATAAACCGGCTTGCCCACGTATCTATCTTTGATTGCCTTGGCGATAATAGGCAGTGACCCTGAACCTGTGCCACCAGCAGCGCCAGCTATAAGCAAAAAGGCATGCGTTTCATAGAATTGAGGGCTGGCTTTCACTGCGTCCAGAATCTTGTCGCCATCCTCCTTGGCTAATTGAGCCCCTAGCTCATTTATCTTGCCCACCCCGTGTCCCAGTGTCTGACGCAGACCCAAGAGTACTCGGTGTCTGAAATCATTCCTGATGAACTTCAGCCCAGTCAGGTCTGCTTGATCGGTATTAGCGGCAATGACCACAGGAGCTATGGTAGCTTTGCGTTGCGCCCGCGCCTTGAAATTCAGCCTGGCAAAATGGTCGGCAATCCGGCTTCCACATTGTCCCAATCCGATGACCGTTAACTTCATTCTTACCTCCTCGCGTCTTTAGTTGTTCTCTGGTTCCCCTTATACTACCCCTTTTTTCCGCCGATTGCGAGCCTACCCTGCCTGAGATAACTGCCCGCCCGTGGTATTCTAATCCCTCTGTCCTCCCATTAAGGTAAGGGGATTAAGGGGGTTATGAAAAGTCTTCTCGTAACTCCTCCTAACCCCCTCTTATCCTAAGAGGGGGAAATTTCTCCTCCTTAAGATAAGGGGGATTAAGGGGTTATAAGAGCACCATGCCAGTTGTCCGTTCCAAATGGCTCTTGCCCGTTGAACGTCAAGTTGAACGTGGAGGAGTGGGAGCTGGCTGGCTAATAGTAATACAGCCTTCTCCTGATCACGAAGAAATAGACCAGCGTGGCGATGCCTGCCGCCGCAGCCACAATACAGAGAATAAACGCCCACAAGGGCATGACTCCAACTCGGAAGGAAATTGGCTCAGACCAGTTGCCAGCGTTGCCGGCTCTATCCACAGCCTGCACAATCCAGTAATAGGTGCCAAAGCCCAGGGCTGTCTCCAGCGTGTAATTCGTCGCTTCCCAGCTTTGTTTGGAGAATACCCTGGTGGTGTTGCTGAATCCGTCCGCGGTTACATTGGCACTCGTACCTATCTGCAGGTTATAGCGAACTCCGCTGAGGTCAAATACCTCTGACCAGTTAAGTGTTGGTTTAGCTCTCCCCAGGAATGATACGCGGGTGCCATTACTTGGCGAAATGAGCTCGGGCATGCCCGGTGGGCCTGATTCCATAGTAAAGGTTGTGGAGGCGTTGTTGCCAGCAGCATCCCTGGCTGTCACCAGTCGCGCCCCGTGCTGGCTTTCCGGCACGGTAAATGTCACCTCGAAGCCGCCCTTCCCGTCGGTTGTGGTGCTCGCTTGTACTACATCCTCGTACTTGATGACTACATCCTTGTTGGTGGCAAATCCGCGCCCGATCACGGTCAAGTCCATACCCACATGTCCCTCGGCAGGGGAAAGCCGTAACCCAGCCGTTATGTTGAAGGTCAGGGGCGGGACTTCCCTCTCCGAGGTAGATTCCCCCTGAGCGGTGACGTTATATGTGCCTCTCGGCTTCTCAGGCACCAGGAAGCTGCCCTGCCAGTAGCCTTTGTCATCAGCCCTGATCACAGCTGGGTCGGTCTGGGCTTCCGCTCCGGCAAAAATTATCTTGATGTATCTGTCATTGGCAGCAAATCCATAGCCGGTCATATTTATGGCTTCGCCGGGGCTGCCTGATGGCTTGTCTAGGTTTATGCTGGGCATAACTCTGAAGGAGGCATCCTGAACATCACCTAGTTTGCTTACACTTCCCCGGGCATCTATCTTATGGCTGCCGCGCGCTGAAGAAGGGACTTGGAAACTTCTTCTCCACCAGCCATCCTCATCTGCGGTTATGTTCCTTACTACGGCTGTGTAATTGCCATCGAGGTAGAATAGTAACTCGATGTTTTTCTCCTTTTCGCCAAACCCATGCCCCTCCACCGTAACGTTGGTCGCAACGGAACCTTCCACCGGGCTTATCGTTAATCCTGGCACCACGGTAAATTCCTGCTCAGCATAGAAGGTGGCGTTTACTTCAGCACGCACCTTGTGACGCCCCTTGCAGCTCTCGGGAACCTCGAATTTGACCCGGAAATCTCCGTCATAATCGGCTTTGACTTCGGCTACTGGAATCCTTTGCGTGGCGTCCACATAGTAGTAGACATCCACCCACGCGCCCGCCGTAAAGTTGCCGCCGCGTACAGAAACCGGTGTGCCTGGAACGCCTGTATCTGGAGAAAGGGTAATGTAGGGTTCAGAATCTACCTGCCCCATGGCGCGGTGAGCTAGTGAAGGAACGATTACAAGGCAGATTGCAAAACTAACCAGGAGTCGAACCAGCAAACGCATCTGACTAATCTTTTGCTATTATAAACAAAACCCCTTCAAAAAGTAAGTGGTCACGCTGACCTTGTGTCATGTTCGTCTGCGGAGTTCGCGTGGTATCTGTAGCTTGCCTCTTCTGGAACTGATGCCCCTCTGATATAGAATCTTTCCGTTGGCTAGCACTTGGTCTATGAATGGATTGCCTGCCTGCTTCATCTTATCAAATTCTGCGGCGGTGTAGCCAATAGGTTCGATCGGCAGTCCAAAGCGATTCAAATCGAGGAGCAACTTTATTCTGTCTAAGAAACCAGCTCGGAAATCAGCTATAACCAGGATGTCTATATCTGAGCCTTCGTTGATATCGTCTGTGGCAAATGAGCCAAACAATATTATGGCTTGTGGATTCAGTTTGTGCACTAGCTCCTGACAGTAGCTGTCTAACTGCTTAGCAACTTCTCCACGGCGCTCAAGATTGATGTTGCATACCGTATACATTTATCAGCCATTTCCCGAGTATAGTATTCATAGGCAGCCCCTTCAGCATAAAAGTTGGGGTAGCGAGAGCCGATATAATGCCTGTCCAGTTCCTTTGCCGCCTTCACGAACCTGGCAAAGTTAGTTTCAACCTTCGCGCATTCGCTGACCAGCTTGGTCACCGAGTGACTTACTATTGCCCGGGTTCCACGGGAATACAAGAACCCCTTGGCGGCTTTTTCTGCTGCCTGCTGGGCATGGAAACAACTGCTGGCATATGACCGAGCCTTGAGCAGAGTTTTGGCATCAGCCAGGTCCTGTTGAGCTTGAGCAAGCCATCTTTTGCCTTCTTCGATGTTCCTGGGCATATCAATTAAGCGTAGCATGCTGAAGCTATGGGGTCAAATAGTTGTGGCGATAGTTTTGGGCAGGGTAGTGGCTGAGAAGTTCCGGTAGAATCTTCGTATCCAAACGTGAACAGAATGGGGCCATTCCCGCGGTGTGCTAGTTGTTCTGAACAGCGAAAAATTCTGTCCTGTGTTCTGGTGCGCTGACATAGTGCAGCTTTTCAGGATCATACCGTAGTGCGCGAGGCGGAAGCCTCGCACAAGATCCCCCTTTTAAGATAAGTGGGAACCAAGGGGTTATGAGCCACCAATCTAAAGCTTCGCGGTACAGGTCTAGGGATTCAGCCGTTTCGAACTTGCCGAGGGTTTAGAAATTAGCATTCACGACTTGCTCTAGCTGCGCCTGTCAATAATACCTTCTGCGTATTATGGCAGCACGGATAAGCAGAATGAAAATTACAGCTACAACCGCTATGATGGCGATGAATGCCCACCTGGGCAGGAGTCCCACGCAGAAGGAACGAGGTAGACTCCAGGGGCTTTCATTCTCGGCACGGTCTACAGTCTGGACTCTCCAGTAGTATTTGCCTGCAGGCAAAGCTTCCGTCAGGGTGTAGCTTGTACCACTCAGCGTCACTGAAGCTATTATTGACGATGTTGCAAAATCGGCACTGGTGGCTACCTGAAGACGGTAGCGCACTCCGCTGTCGTCGAATACCTCTGACCATTCAAATGCAGGCGTAACGCTGCCCATAAGCCCCAGTCGGCTGTCGCCCGCTGGCGTACGGAGTATCGGCGTATCTGGCGGTTCCGATTCTAGTATGAAAATAGAGTTGGCGTGGTTCTCCCCACCGTACTCGGCGGCTATCCTGTGCTCTCCATATTTGCCCTCAGGAATGCTAAAGCAAGCCTCAAACCTGCCCTTTTCGTCTGTGAGAGCCGTCGCAAGCAATTCACCATCGTATGTGATGTCCACAGTTTGGTTACCGACAAATCCCCGCCCCGTGACAGTCATTTCCATACCGACATATCCTTCCTCTGCCGATAGCTCAATATAGGCGTTTATCTCAAAGGTCAAACCCAAAACATCCTCTTTGTTCGTCCATTGTCCTTCCACGGCGACGCTGTATTTGCCAGCCGGCATTTCGGGCACCCTGAAGCTGGCTTGCCACTCACCCTTGGAGTTGGCTTTTATCTCTGTAACCATCGCCGCGCCATTGAACAATATCCTGATACTCTTTTCATAAGCTCCGAATCGGCTGCCGCTGACAGTGATTATGTCTCCGGGGACTCCTTCCAATTTATCCAGCCTTATCTCCGGTGTGACTGTGAAGATGGCATCTTTGACCTCGAAGTGACGGCTGACTGCTCCCTGAGCGTCTATCCTGTGTTTCCCTCTGGGCGACTCAGGAATCTGGAAGCTCGTCTCCCAGCTGCCCTTGGCATTCGCTTTGATGTTCGGTTCTATCGTCTGGTAGCTGTCACCAGTGTAATACATGAGCTCGATGCCTTCCTCGTTTTTGGCAAAGCCCCGGCCCTTCACCATCACCGTTGTGCCCACGGCACCTTTCTGGGGATTTACTGTCAATCCCGGTGTTATGTGGAAGTAGGTGTCCACCTCAGGATGCCCTACTACGTCGGCAACGACCTTATAGTATCCAGTGCATAGTTCAGGGATGGTGTAAACGAATGCGAAATCCCCGCTTGCATCGGTCGTAACGTTCTCTGCTATCAATGCCCCGTTAAAATAGATGTCCACATATTTGCGGGCATCGAAATCGTGCCCAGAGATGGTGACCTGTGTTCCCGGTGGTCCATATCTCGGGGAAAGCTCAATGCCCCAGGGTACACATTGGGCGGCTTGGGTGGGCAAAGCTGGCAGGATCATAGCGACAAGAGAAAAGACCAGAACGAGTAGCAGTCGAGATAGCCAGCGCATTGGATTAGTTTATTATATTATAACGAAAATGCCAGCCAAAAGTAGTACCTTGTTGGCAAATTCAAGAATATCAAAATGCAAATTTGGAATAGCCAGTGTGGCGCCGCCCGTGGTCACGCCATAGTCGCACGAGCTGGCCTCAGACTATGTGATTCCCCATTAAGGTAAGGGGACCAAGGGGTTATGGCTATTTTTCACCTAACATGAGGCGAGGCGTAGCAGTGCGGTCTTGTCTGGCGCGCAGGCTGACGGGGTCGCCGCCTCAGATTTGGCAGCAGGACTGTGAGCCAGATGGTTGGCTACGATTATATATTAGCTTTCCTTCCTTGAGAGCCCTTGTAATGAGGGGATTGCCGTCCTCCATCATCTTGGCAATCTCCTCGATGGTGTAGGGAAACACATCAACGGCTGTGGGAAAGCGCTCAGGCATGTATTTTGGTATCCTGTCCAAGACTGGCACATCCGACCTCCGAAGGATTATGAGAAGGTCGATATCGCCCCCCGGAACGCACTCTCCTCTGGCAAATGAGCCGAAGACTAACACTTTCTCGACCTCCGGGTGCTTCTTACCCAATCTGGCGACGAAGGATTCCAGTGCCTTAGATACGGCGTCCTTATCGAAGTAACTTATCTTCACAGAAGGAAATGATTTCCTGGGCATAGGTGATAGCTCTTTCTGCCTCCTGTTTGGTGTAGTAATCCAAGGGAGCGCCTGAAGGGTGGAAGTTGGGATAGCGAGCAGGCACATAATGCTTGTCCAATTCTTTAGCCTTGTCTATTAGTGCTCTACTGGGGCGGACCGTCTTTGGCAGGTTAGATAGCAAGGCGCTCAGAGAGTGTCCCCGGGCTTCAGCCCCCAACTTCTGGTAGAGTGCCTTTATCGCCTTTTCTGCCGCCTGGTGGCTGGCGAAGCAGCTCCATTCGTATTCCTCGTCTCTGGCAGCGTGTTTAGCATGTTCCAGGTCTCTCCTGGCTTGCCTTAACCAATCCTCGTATCGTGCTGGCATTCTCGCTTCCCTTGCTCTACGCTGGTGACGCTAACTACATCGAGCTGTCAGTCGCTCTGGCACCGTGGCAGTGGCGCTCAGCTAAACTACAATAGCATAATTGCATTACAAAGAGAAGTTGTCAGTGAAGGCCATGACCTATGATAAGGAGGTAGCGATCGCTTTGCGATGCGCGAGATACGAGGAGGAACATGAGCATTCCAATATTGCTCCTTGGGCGGCATTTATGAGTTTTGCCTTGCCTTGCTCGTAACTCCCCCTAGCCCCCTCTTACTCTAAGAGGGGGTAATATGTCTCCCTCTTAAGGTAAGGGGGAATCGAAGGGGGTTATGACCCGCAGGACTAAGAGAAGGCAATGTCGCTCCCGGGACACACTCTCCTCTGGCAAATGAGCCAAAGATTAGCACCTTCTCCACCTCAGGGTGCTTCTTACCCAATCTGGCGACGAAAGACTCCAGCGCCCTCCATACGGCGTCTTTATCGAAGTAACATATCTTTGCTTGAATTCTTCCCGACTTTTCGGGATGCTCGATGGAATCGGCATTTGGGGTTTTCAATATACCGGGCTTCTTCAGCGATATATTCCTTTCCTTATCAGGAGAAAGCGAATCAAGGCAATGATGCCGCCTGCCAGCGCGGTCAAGGTGACAATGAATCCCCATAGGGGCAATAAACCGGCGCCAAAGGAACGAACAGGTGTCCAGCCACTTGGGTTCTCTGCCCCATCTACGGCTTGCACACGCCAGTAATATGTACCATAGTCTAAAGCTCTTTCCAGCGTGTAGCTCGTTTCGGTCAAACCAGTAACCGAGAATACGACAGAGGATGTAGAGCTATCGGCGCCGCTTAGTATTTGCAGGCTGTAGCGAACCCCGCTAACATCAGATACCGCCGACCACTCGAATGTCGGCTTTGCCCCGATCGGGAACCCCACTCGGCTTCCATTGGCTGGCGAAATGAGCACTGGTACATCGGGGGGCTGTGATTCCATGGTGAAGACAGCGCTGGCGCGATCTTGTCCAGCATATCCGGCTGTCACCACTCGCTCTCCCTGCCGGCTTGCCGGCACAGGGAAACTTGTCTCAAAGCTGCCTTTATCGTTTGTGGAAGCTCTGGCTACTTGTCTGCCATCGTACTTGATGATTACATCTGTTCTGGCAGCAAATCCCCGCCCGACCACCGTCAAATCGGCGCCTACACATCCTTCATCAGGCGATAGCACGATGCTGGGCTTTATTTCAAAGCTGACCGGGGCGATGTCTTCTCTTCTTGTCACTTGTCCCTCCACGGTGATGCTGTAATTGCCAGATGGCATCTCGGGCACATCGAAGGTCTCTTCCCATTCACCTCTGGCATCAGCGTTGATGCCTGTGACCACTGTCTCTCCAGCCAGCCATATCTTGATGTCTCTCTCATAAGCTGAAAAATGGCTGCCCCTGATGGTTATGGTCTCGCCCGCATTGCCCGCTGATTTATCCACAGTTATCCCGGCTGTTACTGTGAAGATAGCTTCCTTGACATCGGAAAGCGTGCTCGCAGCGCCCTGAGCGTCTAGCTTATGCTCTCCTTTGGTGGAGGTTGGGATCGGGAGAGTTATCCTCCAGCTTCCTTTGTCATTGGCTGTAATGTTGCTTGCCACCGTCTGGTAACTGCTGCCTGTGTAGTATCTTAAGTCAATGCCCTGCTCATTCTGTCCAAAGCCCTGTCCTCTGACGGTGACATTGGTTCCGACAGGTCCGCTTTCGGGGGTTACCGTCAGTCTCGGCTTCACAGTAAATTGCTCAGAGGCGCTCCTGCCTTCCTCATCTTCGGCACGCACAACGTGGATTCCCTTGCAGCTTTCTGGGACAAGGAAAGAGGTTGTGAAACTTCCCAAGTTGCCAGTTTCGGCTGTAGCTACCCTGGTTTCGTCAAAATAAACGGTGACACGCAACTGCTCGTTGAACACATGCCCCTTGACGGTGACGTTCGTACCAGGGATTCCCGAGTTGGGGAAGAGCTCAAGATAAGCTTCCCCGCACACTCGCGCGTATGTCGGTATGGCTGTCACGGTTAAGGCTGTGACGAGGACAGCCAATAGGCAAATCAGCTTTAGCAGCACTTTCATACTATAATTCTGCGTAATAGTTGGATTTTTGGCAAGTCTCCTCGTAACGTAAGCAAAACCTCGCTATCCCCTTTGAAGCGGTCTGTTTCTGATATCTTCCCCTTAAGGTAAGGGGGAATCGAAGGGGGTTATGAGCTGTAATTGCCTTGCTCGTAACTCCCCCAGCCCCCTCTTATCCTAAGAGGGGGAACCCTAAGAGGGCTGGATAGAAAAGGGGCGGCTTTAAAGCCGCCCCTTGGGGATTCGGGATTAAGTGGCTTACACCCGACGAGTCCTGAAGATGAGCACTATCACCACAATCACCAGGACTGCGCCGATGGCGATGACCACCCAGACCCAGAACGGAGTTACCTCGTGTGTCTTGGCATGCTCCTGAAGTTCAGCCTGGGTGTTGTAGCACAGACCACACTGCGGGCAGCAGTATTTGCCGGCTGCGGCAGTGGTGAAGGTGCCCACAGGGCTGACGCTGATGGCTGAGCCACCATTGTAGGCAGTCACCTGCCAGTAGTAGGTGGTGTCGTAATCCAGCGTCTTGGTGCAGGTGTAAGCTGTTCTGGTCAGTCCGGTCTTGGATTCCACCGGGCTGGACAGGTCAGCGTTCTTGGACAGCACCCAGTCGAACTTATCGGCATCCGCCAGCAAGCTCCAGGAGAAGGCGGTGTTCTTGGGTGGGACATTCAGGGCGCCAGGCACGGGCGACACGAGCTTGATTTCAGCCTGCGCGGCAGTGGGGGCGACGGTAAAGGTGCGTGGCTCAGACCACCAGCTCTTGATGTCCTGGTCAGTCTCAGCCTCGATAGCCCTCACTCTCCAGTAGAAGGTCGCGCCGGGCACAAAGCTCTCCTCGCAGCCGACCCATTCGCTGGGGGTCCTCGGGGCTAAGGGTTTGACGCAGTCCCACTGAGCGACTATGTCGGTGAACTCCTCATCCCTGGCGAACTGGACCTCGTAGATGCAGGCATCGCACAGGCGGTCCCACTTGATGGAGAACGGTGAGTTGCAGCACGCACAGGGGTCAGCCGGCACCACGAAGCCGTCAACAGGAGACTTCAGCTCCACAGCCTTCTTGGCGTAGCAGTCCTCGAATGTCCAGACGCTGGCATCCAAGCCCTCATCCATGTCGTACGAGCCCACGCTGTCGATGGCGAAGAGCTTGCTGTTGCTGTCGGCGGCAAGGCAGCCGCAGATCTTGAGGGCATCCGGCATCGCCTCGAAGCGCTCATCACCGGACAGCCCGATGGTCAGGTAGTCCCATTCACCCTCGCCCACGCCGCAGCAGACCTCGTAGATGGGAGCGAGGCAGCGAGCCACACCGGTGGCCCACGTTACGTTGCCGTTGTCAACCTCGCACCCAGCTTCCTCTGCGTAGGAGCCCGAGTAGCTGGCGTAGAGCACTCCGCCCGTCTCAGGGCTGGTGTAGGGGTTGACCCGGTCGGTCACCAAGCCGGTGTAGTCGTAGGGTTTGGCATTGAGCTTGTGCCATTTTTCAGGTTCGGCGCCCATTTCCAGCATGTAGATGCCATTGTTGTCCTCTCCGGCGCCAGCCAGGGCAGCGTAGATGACATCGTTCTGGTCGAAGTAGGTGTCAAAGGCTACCGTGACGAAGCCCTCGCTGGCAACATCCTTGAGGGCCGTGAAGGTGACATCTGCCCACTCCTCAGCGTCGGCAGTGTTGGCGTAACAGGCATCGCCATCCTGACCACCTATCAGTATGTAGTCGCCGTGGAGCGCGATGGTCCAACCCTCATCAACCTTGCTGTCCACGGCTTCGCTCCACTCGTCCACATCGAACATGGCGACAGCGCCATCGTAGTCCAGAGCGTAGACGGTGTCAGCATCCTTGACCGCCAGGTCCACGATGTTGTCGAGGGCGGTGCACGGTATGGGGTCCCAGCAAGCCAGAGTCTCCAGGTCATTGCGGTAGACATTGCTGGTGCCGTAGTCGAAGAGGTAGACGGTATCGCCGGTGTCTTCCTCGGGGTTCAGCCTGAGAATACCAGCTCCCTCGAGCTCACCGCACCAGGTCCTCAGCCACTTGCCGCTGTATTCGCTGTACCCTGCCTCGGGGAATTCCTCGGCGGTGACCCAGACGCTGTCGCACCCACAACCTGCCTCCAGGTTAACGCTAGCCAGGAACATCTTGTTGCAGTCGGGCGAGACAGCCACATCGGAGAAGTAGTCAATGTAGGTGTCGATCAAACTGAGCTGGTTCCAGGTATCGCCGTCGTCAAAGCTGACCGACCAGGCGCCCTCATCATAATCCATGACGCCATAGAGGGCAACGGCA
>Ga0209721_1000021_pt1 | contig 140107 bp, 86 predicted proteins | sample TshhotsprinmetaG_FD_184139 | JGI IMG/M metagenome (GOLD analysis project Ga0209721, IMG submission 184139) | Hot spring microbial communities from South Africa to study Microbial Dark Matter (Phase II) - Tshipise hot spring metaG (SPAdes)... | ecosystem: Environmental > Aquatic > Thermal...
GAGCGAGAGACACCAGGACTTGCAGGGCAAGTGCTCGCACTCGCGAGGCGCCGAGCCGTCCAAAAAGTGCGACGGCTCGGCTCGCAGAGAAAGACCCCAGCCGCCCGGCCAGTTGCAAGCTATCGCGGAAACTGGCATTCCGTCGCGCAGAATCAAACCCGCCGCCTTGCGGCGGGCCAGCCGGGTTTGTCCATGAGTTGCCGGCCGCCCGTGATTTCCGCATTGATTCCTTGGAGGGTCCCCCCTCCAAGCTCTTTTCGGCTTTGCCTGGGAGCTTTTGCGGCGATGTTGCGAGCCTTTCTGGCTCGATCCGCCTCCTTTTTGCGGAGCTTTGAAAGTAGCGATCGCTCATCGGGGGCGACTTGACATCCGGAAAAACCGACGCCATTATCGGGGTCGAATTTCAAGCGGTTTCGGCATTCCGGTCGTACTTGAGCACTCGGTGTGCTCGAGAGGGAAAGCTTCGCAGGTCGGTCGACCGCCGGGAGGGTCAGATCAATGCGTCAACTGGGCTCGTTAAGTCGCCGCCAAATGCTGGGTCGGGCGATGCGGTTTTCCGCAGCATTTAGTGTGCCGGCGATCGTGCCCGCTCAGGCCCTAGGACTTGGCGGCATGGTAGCGGCCAATGATCGAATCACCGTGGGGATGATCGGCCTCGGGCGGCAAGCGGTCGCGTACAACCTCCCGTTTTTTCTTGACGCCTCGGATGCCGAAGTAGTCGCTCTTTGCGACGTCGATGCCTGGCGGCTTGCCATGGAATCTCCAGAATTGGCGAAAACCCTCGGTCGCCAACCTCGGCCGCAAAAACTCCGGAGTGCCAAACGGTATCGGGATTGGCGCGAAGTGGTCGAGCACCCGGGGATCGATGCCCTGATGATTTCCACCCCCGACCACTGGCATGTTCCCATGGCTTTGGCGGGGGTTAAGGCGGGCAAACACGTATGCTGCGAAAAACCGTTAACACGGTTCATCGCCGAAGGGCGACAGTTGGCCGACGCGGTCGCCCAAGCCGGCGTGGTGTTCCGGACCGATAGCGAGTTCCGTTCTCTGGAACCATTCCATCGGACCGTGGAGCTGGTGCGAAACGGTTTGATTGGACCGTTGAAGCGGATTTTTACCGGTGTACCTTTCGGCCCGGACCGCTCCCCACCTGCTGTGGAAATGCCGGTCCCGGAGGAGCTGGATTACGAGGCGTGGCAAGGCCCGGCCCCGCGCCGGCCGTATTGCGGGGATCGCGTCCATCCCCGGCATGGATACTCGCGTCCCGGCTGGATGAATATCCTCGATTATTGCGATGGAATGATCACCAATTGGGGGACTCATCTAAACGACATCGCCCAGTGGGGCAATAACACCGACCGCACCGGCCCGGTGGAAATCGAAGGCTCCGGGGAGTATACACCGGCCGGCGGGTTGTGGAATGTCATTCGTTCTTTCGAAGTGCGTTATCGTTACGCGAACGATGTCGAGCTTTGCTATCGAACGGATCGGCCTTATGTACGCTTCGAGGGAACCGAGGGCTGGATTCAAGCGGATTATCCCAAGGGTCTTACGGCGGAACCGATTTCAGTCTTGACGGCTGCCCTGCCGCCGGAGGCCGTGCGGTTTCCCTTAAAGCCAGAAAAACGCGATTTTCTCGATGCGATTAAGACCGGCGGGTCCACGTTGGCCGATGCGGAGGTCGGGCATCGCACAACTTCTCTGTGTCATCTCGGCCATATTGCGGTCCACCTGGGAAGGAAGCTCCGGTGGGACCCTGTTGCCGAGCGCTTCACCAACTGCGAAGAAGCGAATCGATATTTGGACCGTCCAATCCTAGAGCCACCGTAGGGCTGAGGAGCCCAAGAGGGCCGTGCGGGATTTGGCTAATCGCGTACTAGAGTCCGTTGGCCGATAGAAAAGGAGAAAGCCGTGACTGTGGGATGGGATGTTTATCTGGCTTTGAGCATGGCCATGTTCTTGGAGTATGCCATTTGGGGGGCGTGGGCACCGGTTTTGGCGGCCCGATTGCTCGGCCCCTTGGGAATGAGCGGCAAGCAAACCGGCTGGATCTACGCCACGCTGCCTTTGGCCTGTATCTTTGCCCCGCTCATTTCCGGGCAATTAGCCGATAGCTTTTTTGCCATCAAATGGATTTTGGCCGTTTCGCAAGCACTGAGCGGCCTATTCCTGCTGGTGGCAGCATTTCAACGGAGCTTTTGGCCTCTTTTCGGGGTGATGTTTCTGCACTCGTGTTTTTATGCGGCTACGCTCCCGCTGGTGAACGCCATATTGTTCCAGGAGGTCCCCGACGATAGCACCCGCGCGGCCGTGTTCATTTGGGCACCTGTGGCTTGGGCTTTAGTGGGCTACTTTCTGACAGGGTGGCGGTGGATCTTCAAGACGGAAAAAGAAGGGCGCGACTGCCTTATTCTTGGTGGGGTGTTGGCGCTAGTGATGGCCGTGTGTTGCGCTTTATTCTTGCCGAGCAATGTGCCGTCACAAACCGGCGAAATCCCTATCGTCAAAGCCTTGGCGAAATTACAAAGTCTCGATTTCTCAATTTTCATCATCGTCTCTCTCATCGCCGCCGGGCTGATGCAGTTTTATTTCCTCGGTTCTGCGAGGTTTATGCAGGATATCGGAATCGGCGCGAAAAATGTGCCGGGAATCATGGCTATTGCCCAGGCTATTCAAGCACTAGCGACGTTCTTCTTGCTTGAACAGTTTATTCGGACACTCGGTTTCAAATGGATGCTCACCGTTGGGGTCCTTTGCTGGGTGCTCCTTTATGCCGTGTACTTTTTGATGAAGCCGCGATGGCTCATTGCGGTTGTGCAGGGCTTTCACGGTTTGGCGTATGTGTTCTTCATGATCGGTGGTCAGATATACGGTGATAGTGTGGCCGGCGCCGAAATCCGCAGCTCTATGCAGGCCCTCATTTTTGCGGTAACCACCGGTATTGGGCTATTCCTGGGCACGCAACTAGCCGGCTTCGTTATGGATCGTGCCAAGGAACAGGAGCAGTTCTTGTGGAGGAAAATTTGGGTGGTGCCGGGCCTGATCCTTGCCGCCTGTGCGTTGGCTTTGGCTGCCTTGTTCCGCGGGGCGAGCTAAAGGTGTAAGAATGGCGAAAACTGAAACTAACAGAATCGCTAAGACGGGGAAACGAAGCAGTCGGTAACAGGGTCCATTTGCATCACCGCAAAACTGAAATTGACAGAATTACTTACACGGGGAGACCGCCAAGCCGTACGGATTTTCCCGTGGCGAGATTCCATTTCCCCGTGACGAGATTCGCGGCGTTGCAGCCCGCGGGAATGGGCACCTTCAGCGAAGCCGCGGAGATATCGCAGACGTAAGCATCGCGGAATGCCCGGGATAGCAAGGCTTGAAGTGCCGGGAAATGGTTAATTGCCAGGAAAATAACCAGTCGCCGGGAAATTGGTTTGAGCTGTTTCGTTCCAGCTTTTCTGGTGAAGCGAGGGCTTAATCGAATATCCTGGCAACGTCGGACACCATCGCAATTTGGTGAAACCCGGTTCGATAAACGGCTGCAAAAGCGGGCCAAAACCCAGCGTTTCAGCCATCATCGTAGGGGGAAAGAGCATCGTAGGGGGGAGGCGCAAGCTCTCAGAGTTCACGCCCAGACGATTAAACGATGGGTTCACCGAAGCTGATACCGATCTCCTTACCCAGTTCAAATAGGTACAGGCGCGAGCGATCGTACTCCTCAGGGCTAGCCATGTGCTCGATCATGAGGGGCGGGTTTTGAGGCAACTCCGCCAGCCGCCGAAGATACGTGCGGTAATCGAGTTGGCCAGTTCCCAGGGTTACCTCGCGGAAGTGGATCTGCATTTCCACTTCCCAAGCCACATCCTTGGCATGGCAACTCACGATCCACGGTCCGAGCTTTTCGAAGCATTCCTCCAAAAGAGCGGTATTCTGATAGAACCGCCGCGGCGAATTGATCAAGTTGCAGGGGTCCAAATGGACGGCAAAGGCCGGACGGTCAATGGCCCGGATGAGCTCGAGGTAGCTATCAGGACTATCCGGCAGTGACCAACCCATCATCTCGTAGGAGAATTTCGCGCGCTTCGGTCGCACTGCGTCGATGATGGCCCGGGCATTTTCCACCGCTTGCTCGAAGAAAGCAGGAGAGAGATTATCCGGGTGCGGCCCGTACCACACCTCGCGATTGAAAGATCCCGCGATATTCACGCAGCAAAGGGCGCCCAATTCGTCGGCTAAAGCGAGGCCCTCGATGACCCGCTCCAGATTCGCTTTTCGTTTTTGCGGGTCGCTTTCCAGCAGGTTACACCAGCGTCCCACTTCGGCGATGACAACATCGTGTTTGGTAAAGGCCTGAGAAAGCTCCCGAATACGGTCTTTATCGTTCAGCGAGACCGCCGGGCAATAGGCCGCGCGGTAGCCCAGGCGCCGATGAGCGAGGGCCAAAGCTTCCGGATCGGCGGGGGGATTGAACACAGGTCCGCCAAGGCGGATTGCCGCATTCCGTCCGCCGGTTTGCTGCGCGGCATACCCGGCCGCCCAAGACCCCGCACGCGGCAGGCCGACCGTGGTGCTCAGACCCAACGCCGCACCGGCAGTTCCCCACGTTGCCCAGCGTAAGAACTCGCGTCGAGACGGGTTGCCTCTCACGATGGAACCTCCTCGGAACACAAAATTTTCTTCACTTCTAGGATTTCTCTATTCAGGGATTTGTCTATTCAATGCCGTGATCTACACCTGGTCCTACCGGTTTCCAAACGAAGGCCCGTACGATTCAGGGATTTCTCTATTCAACACCCTCATCCAAACGCCGTCATTTGAAGGAAGGCTTTCATCAAGGGTGCCCCGGCATTCAAACCGCAAAAGATAATCATAATTGGCGGATTGCCAGTGGAATACTTTGCATCTGCCAAAAGCGGCAAGCATTTACCAAAAGCGGAAAGGTTGATGTCTTTTGGAGTGCACGCGTCCTGCTGTCTCCATCTTCAATTCTCTAGGATATCACGAATCAATTCACCGAATCCCTACGCATTCGGCCGACAGTCCCGGGTGCACCGATTTCGGGAAGCTTAGGTCTAAGCGGTCCTACTGGGGATCGATCAGCTTTTTAGTGCCGTTAGGACCTTTCTATTAAGTTCAATTAAGTCGTAAGACTCCAAGATACCGTCGCGTTGAACCAGCGAAAATGGGGAAACCTTGCCGGCAAGTCGGTTTTTCTTGGCTTAAGCGGGAAGTGGTCGTCGATTCATAAAGCAAAAGTTGACAGATCGCACGGTTCGGCAGGGGCTCTACGCTCTGCTCGGTGCCTGATTGGCGGATATTTCACATCCCTATCCCTTGAAGGGGGGCGAAGGTATGACACTTAGAGGCTCATTGGTCTGGTTAATCGCTTTTGCCGTGAGCACTGTCGGAAGCCAACTTTATGGCCAAGCAGTGGTTTACGCGCCCACGGGAGGTCACATGCCGCCCGGTTACCTCACGGCTTGGCAACCGAGCTCCGCTTTTGTGACGGGTGGGGCGTTAGTCGCGGCCGGACAGCAGCCCACGCCAGCTCCCGGCGTTTTGCCGCAAGCTAACGAGAGCAAATCGGCGGGCGAGGACTGCGGAACGTGCGGATCAGCCAGCACCTGCTGCCCGCGCTGGAGCATGTTCGGCGATATCCTGTACATTCGGCCGCGCAACCAGGAGGTCGCTATCGCCGTACCCGCCAACGGGGCAGTTCCCCCAAACCCAGCTCCCATTCAGGTCGGCCCGACGGTTATCGCGGATTTCGACTATGAGCCCGCTTTCCGCTTGGGGAGCACGATGCCCTTCGGCGAGTGCAGCCTCCTGCGATCGACCTTCACTTATTTGGAAGCAACCACAAACACGTACGGTGCTACGCGTCCGCCCAACGTGATGCAGCCGATGATCACCCACCCGGCGGTTGACCTGGCGGACCGAACTTTCCTCGAAGCTGCCGGGCGCTACCTCCTGGATGTTGAGCTATACGATGTGGACTGGGTTCGTGTCCTGTCCATCGGCGATTATCACCAGTTGGATCTTGTGCTCGGCGGCCGTTATGCAGGTTTGAGCCAGGAGCTGCGAACTTCTTTGATTGCCAACGTCCGTGATACGGTCGATACCGACGTGAACTTTAACGGCGGCGGTATCCGTGTAGGGTTGGAAGGCGAGTGGCACGATACCTCGAGATATTGGCTCCTCTATGCCCGGAGTGCTGCCAGTTTTGTGGCCGGCGAGTTCCGCGCCTCCTACCGGCAGACGAACAACCTGGGTCAGCGGTTGGTCGACACTTCGTGGGAAGCCGGCCGCCTGATCAGTATGCTCGATTTGGAGATCGGGCTCGGGTGGCACAACGCAAGGGACACCATGCGATTTACCGCAGGCTATATGGTCAGCGGATGGCATAATACGGTCAACACCGCTCAGTATATCGATGCCGTCCAAACCAACGAATATGCAGGACTCGGCGACTTCATGACCTTCGACGGCTTCGTGGGTCGGGCGGAATTCCGGTTCTAACCCCACCCTTGCGGCCGCGACCTGCCACAATTTGAAGAGGTTCAATGCGGCAACCTGATTCGCAAGATCATCCTTAGCCCGATAACCCAAATGCGAATGTTAAAGCCGCGGTTGCTAACAGTCGTATAGGTAAGCTAATCGAGTTCCAAGCTCGCCGGGCACCAGTCACCCGGCCGAGCATCGAAAAACGACAATCCTAGCTGATTCTGGTTTGGCCCCGATAAACCGGGGCCAATCGTTTTTTTTGGGGAAAGGCTTCTGCGTTTACGTTTCTGTTTCAAGTTTCTTCCAGGCCGGCCGCTGTGGTTTCCATAAAGGAGGGTTTGGGGGGATGCCCCGCGGCACCGTTTTTGGAGGGATGCAGCAATTCCTCCTTTCCGAACTCCTTTTCCGACATTTGCCTTCTCTGACCGGATCCTCATGAAGTGCGGGTAGCTTCTCGGGCAAACGACCCCAGCCGACCCATTCCAAGTCTTAAGCGGAGAGCACCCACCGCGAGAAGTCTGCTCAAGCCTCCCCCGAGATGATCTGCGTCCCCTTGCCTAGACCTGCCGGGAATTAGTGCCGGGTGCAGCTCCGATTCATCCAGGCACTTTTCTCCTTTCCGCTTGACTTCGCGATTGTTGTTCTTCCCTTGCAGCTTTCGGCTTTAGCCCGGAGATCGTTCGCACAGCGTAAAAACTGGCTCAGGATGAGCAAAAGGCTTAAGTCGCACGTCACGGAACTTGGCGAAGCGATTTCCCGCGGCTATACACGTAGCAATGTCAGGTGCAGCAAGGTCAGGGGTTCAGAAGGCTGCAAATCGCTTCTTAATAGTTGAAGGTAAGGGAAACGCACAGGTGGAGGTCCTCATGCAGAGTTGGATGATCCGCTTTTTCAAATCAAAAGGGAAAGTTCTGTACGCTTCAAAAGGGAGAATGCGGTATGCTTTCTGTCGGCCTTGGATCGGTGCACTTTCGGTGGATCTCCTGCTGCTAGTGGTCTGCCTTGGGCTTGGGAATGCGGCATGCGCCGAGGAAACCGCGACGAAAGGCGGCCCCCAGCCGCCCGGGGGAAAGTGGCGAATCCTCGTCGATAAGGTCATGCAGCCGGAAGCCAAATGGACGACCGAGCGGTGGATGGTCGAGGCAACCGCCAAGGCGGGGTTCAATGTTTATTGCCCGCGGCAAGGGTTTGACCGGCCCGACGAAGTTCGCCAAATAGCCCAGTGGTGTGCCGAGTTGGGGATTTACTACGTGCCTTGGATGCGGGCATCGCTTGAAGCTCCCGCGGGTCCATCAGCCGAAGGCAAAAAGGTGGTATGGGCTACTGGCCAAGAGCAGCCGCTTTGGAGTCCCAATTCAGACGAGCTGTGGCAATGGTTCGAAAAGCACGTGACTTATTACGCTAAACTTCGGAAAGAAAACCCTTATGTACTGGGGGTATTCGTCGATTTCGAGAACTATGCGCCAGGGCGGGTCGCCAATTTGTATGATCTTTCGTACGATCAGATGATCATGCGGCAATTTGCGGAGGAGCGGGGGCTTGCTTTGCCACAGCTTCCCCCGGAGAAGCGAAAACCGTGGTTGCAGGATCAAGGACTTCACGAGGCCTTTGAGACCTTTCAGGCGGAGCGGTGGCGGGCACGGTGTCAAGCTATCCGACGGGCCGTCGATGCCATCGAGCCGACACTTCGCTTCTGCATTTGCCCGGCGCCGGGCACGCCTTTCATGATTCGCGCCGTATACCCCCAGTGGGCGACCCCCCGCGCGCCGCTCATGTTGGGGGATGAAGGCACCTACGGTCGGCCGGGACGACTTCTGACCGAAGCAGATGCCCTTCAACTCAACCGCGAACGCCTGCTCCGAAACCGTCAGATCCCCCTGGAGGCCGGTATTCCGTTTCTTTATTTGGGCGGTATCGACCCGGTGGTCCGCGGGGCTGATCCGGAGTTTTGCGGAAAAAATGCGGTAATGATCAGCGAGACGGTCGACGGTTATTGGGTCTTCTATGAAGGGCCGCAGTACAAAGTTGACCATCCGGAGTATTGGAAGTGGTTCACCTGGGCCAATCAGGCGGTCGAGCAGGGGAACTTTCAGGCCCAACATCAACCCCGACAAACCCCCGAAACCCTCTTAGGCGATTTGTTCATGGGGCTTCCTTCTCGGCTCGAGCTTTGGCCGCTCCGCGATGGGCCGGGAATGCGTGAATATCCGGGGGTCAATCTCCGCCACGAGAACATCCTCGTTTTGGCGGCGAAAGCGGGCGAACCAGTGAAAGTGGAGCTGGAATGGGTCAAAGTGGGGTCGGCTATTTCGCGGATCATCTGGGAAGCAAGAGATTTGCGGCAGCGGCCCCTAGCTTCAGGAATCGGTGAGCTGGGTAAACCGGTAACCGTCGAGTTCGTGCCGCCGTCGAGCGAGTTGATTTGGCTAGCCGTCTCCGCCGGTTCAGGGGCGTGCCGCGTCAAACGCTCCTCGGTTCCCGTGGGGATCTATGCGACTAATCCTCTGCGGACCATATTCCGGGTGGAACGGCTGTGGTTTTATGTTCCGACCGGACGTAGCCGCTTTTCAATACGGGCCCAAGGCAGCGGAAGTGAAACGGTGCGCCTCAATGTCTTTTCGCCGGAAAGCCAACTGGTAGCCACAGGGCAGACTTCGCTCCAAGACGCCACGGTGAGCGTCGCGGCGGCTGGCCCCGCAACCCAGGGAGCGGTTTGGTCCCTCGAAATCACGCGAGCTGACGAGGGGGTTTTGGAGGATTGCGCCCTTTATTGGGATTCGCGGCTTCCACCGGTCTTGGCTCTGCGTGCCGATGAGTGTTTTGCGCCGATTTCCGCCCGACAAAAATAATCATGTGATTAGATCAGAGGCTTCGGCTCACGGTGCTCCAAAGAAATAAACCGCACGTTTTTCTGACTTTTTTTTCTGAAGAGTTGAAAACCGCGATTCTCGATCCGGCAGGGAAGACCGGTCAGAAACCTCGCCGCGCGTTGCGGATCGCATTGTTAGCTCAGACCCCGGCCGAAATGGGAGCACGAGACCCGGCCGAGCGCCGGGAATTCATCCCCCCCTTTTGCGAGCTCATTGTACCGAAAGGGTTCACAAAGGGCGGGTTAGCCCTGCGGTAAGAAACCCTGCGGTAAGAAACATTGTGAAAAAGAGGGCAAGCTTCCTGAGGGAGGATCCCTAGGATACTCTCGCCCTACTTTCTACCGAAGGTAAAGGCGCAGTGTCGACGGCAAGCGGGAAACTTTAATTTCCTCGAGTCTTTCTCGGTAGGGTCGAGGCGGCATTTGTGCGGGAGGGCACCATCGCGCAGCGTACGGTGCCGTTTCTTTTCCGGAGGCCGCGGTCTCGAGGGGGGGAGTGGAGATTCCTAATTTCGGCGGAATTTTGTCCGAATTCGCTCCGGCAAAGCGTTATACATCTCCCGCATGGGAAAAATTTCGCTTCATCCTCGGGCAGATCAACCCGTGCAAACTAAGGCGGATCTTATTCAAACAGTTCTATCGCCGCATGGCAGCAGATCCGCCGGTGCAGGCTCGGGCGGATCTCGCCTTTAAAATCCCACAATATGCCGGCTCGACTTGCTAAAATATGCGTAGATTCCCTAACATTTTGAGCGGGTTGAGGTGCCTTGGAGCGGAGCTTTAGTTCAGCATTTTGTAGCTGGGTACGCCTGCACCCCGCAAACGGACGGATGCATAAACCGCCACCCCCAAATTCTTCCAACCGCACGCCTGCACCCCGCAAACGGACGGATGGGTGTCTGATAACTTTCAGTTTTTGGGTTACGCATAAGGGTTTAATTGTGCGAATTTAATTCTGCGAACAAACCCAACTTGAGGCAGTTCAGATCTAATTTAGTGCACAAGTACTTTTACTTTCTTTCGCGCACATCCTTTCCTTCATGTGCATTCTTTCTTTCATGTTCTATCATGCACGCTTTCAGGCAGGAGTTTGAGCTCCGAAAATAGGATTATTACGTGCACGAGTTTGAGCTTTGAAAAAAGGAAAATAATTCCGATCCCGACAAATGCCCAAATGAGTAGCGATGAAGAGGCACTTTGCCGGGGCGAACCGAAGGGGAGCTTTCGTGAGCTTAACGGCGCAAACACAACCGGGCGCAATGGGTTATCGGCCGGAAGATTTTCCGATCAGCCCGATGCTTTTCTACTACGAGGTCACTTTGGCATGCGATTTGGTTTGCAAGCACTGTCGGGCCTCGGCGCAGGCGGAAGCCCATCCGGAGGAGCTTTCCCCGGAGCTTGCCCGGGCTTTGATCGATCAAGTGGCCCAGTTTCCGCGTCCACCGATGCTGGTACTAACCGGGGGTGACCCCTTGAAGCGAGGCGATCTTTTCTCCCTGATCGAGCATGCGACCGCTCGCGGCCTGCATGTGGCCCTGACCCCCTCGGCGACACCGCTGGCCACTAGAGAAGCTTTCCGCCGGGCGCAAGAGGCCGGAATCCGAGCCTTAGGGATCAGCCTCGACGCAGCCGACCGCGCGGTCCACGATTCCTTCCGCGGCTGGGAGGGGAGTTTCGATCGCACCCTCCAAATGATCCACGATGGTCAGTCCCTAGGTTTACCCATCCAAGTAAATACGACGATTACCCGAAGAAACCTAGACCAAGTTGATCTCCTGGCTGAACTATTGGCGGGTTTTCGTATCGCCATGTGGTCGGTTTTCTTTCTCGTCCCGGTGGGTCGGGGCGCCACCGAGGAGCGAATCTCCCCTGGGGAATACGAACGGGTATTTGCCCGGCTATGGTTCCATGCGCAACGTCAACCGTATGCTCTTAAAACCACGGAGGCCCCGCATTACCGCCGGTATGTGCTTCAGCATGGGGGAGACCCCCTTCGGCCTACAGGATCCTCCCGGGCGGAGGGAGGCCCGCCGCTGCACCGTGCCCCCTTGGGGGTGACGGACGGAAAAGGCGTGATGTTTGTTAGCCACAAAGGCGAGATTTTTCCGGCAGGCTTCCTGCCATTAAGCTGCGGTCGCTTTCCCGAGCAATCTGTCGTGGAAACCTACCAACGGCACCCCCTATTCGTCGCGCTTCGCGATCCAGATCGATTCAAAGGCAAATGCGGCATTTGCGAGTACCGCTACGTGTGCGGCGGGAGCCGAGCCCGTGCCTTCGCCGTTACTGGTGATCCTTTGGAGTCCGAACCGGATTGCATCTACGAGCCTCGTCCGGATATCGCGCCGCTCCGCCCCTAATCGACCTAAGCCTCCGCCCCTTTGGAAAGTCCCTCAGACTCGGTTCCCCTCCATACGATTAAGGCTTTAGCGGCGACCGGGCTGCGCGTTGGGGATTGCGCTTCCACACGAGGCGGCCCGGGGTTTACGGAAGGGTGCCCCCCTTCGGAGCCGCCTTTGGGTAAAGCGGAAGTTTAAGGCGCCGTACCGCAGCCGAAAAATCTCCGAATAAATTGAATGAATTGCGCGTAGAAGCCGTTAACTTGCGTATCTAAGCCGTGCGAAGGTGGGTTCGGATACGATGCGCACCGCATCAGTCCAGGAGGCAGTCGAACGCATGCCCGTTGGAGGCCTTACTCTGCCGCCACGGGAAGTTTACTGTGCCGCCACCGGAAGTGATGTACCGACTCCCAAAACACGCTTTAAGGGGCTTTCGGGAACCGGCGGAAGACGGGGAGATCCTCACGCCCTTCCAGGCTGCCACCTGCAACTTCAAAATCTGGTTAAGCACATCCTTCAAAAATGAGTGCACCTTACTCGCTAATACTGCACGGAAATATTTTTTTCTTTTTCTCCCCGTTCCCGTTGTTTTCCTTCTCTCTTCTGTCTCTTACTTTTTCCTTTGCCCGATCCTTTTCCTACTTTGTTATTCCACCTGACCTCGAACCACTTATCTTTGGTTACAATCTCAAACAAAGCTTTTTGCGGGTTTTTGTGCTGACCGCTCCGCGGGGATTCCTTGCGGCGAGATACCCGGGGTGTCCCAACTGGGGGCTGATCTTAACCCGCCCCCCATTTGCAGAGCGGCTAAATCCGGCAAAATATTAGGGGAAAATATAACAATAAATTTCGGATGAGCGTGAAAAGGGTATCGTCTTGAGATGGATCTCCAGGAGGCAATCGTTTCCGGCATTAACAAGCCGCTCTCCTTCCCAACAAATATCCTTCCGATCGATAAGACCGCTAGTCCCTTTAAGGCAGAAATAATGATCCCTGCTCACAGGAGTCCCCGGATAAAAGAATGTGTAAAAAGAATCCACATTTCTTTTGACAAGGCTGGACCATGTCCCCGAGATTTCGCGGAACCACCGTTTTGACCGTGCGTCGGTGGGGCGTCGTCGCCATGGGGGCTGACGGACAGATCACCTGCGGCCATTCCATCGTCAAGCCTGATGCCGTCAAGATCCGTCGGCTTTTGGACGGGCAGATCCTTGTCGGATTTGCCGGGGCCGGAGCCGACGCTTTCGCCCTGCTCGAGCGGTTTGAGGCCAAACTGAAGGATTTTCCTGGCAACATGCCTCGCGCCGCCATTGAGCTTGTCAAAGAATGGCGGACCGACCGCGTCCTGAGAAACCTACGGGCCATGCTCGCCACGGCGGATACCTCTCACACCCTGCTGATCACGGGGACGGGCGAAGTGCTTCAGCCCCCCGACGGAATCTTGGGAATCGGCTCCGGGGGCAATTATGCCGTAGCAGCGGCGAAGGCCTTGTTTGCCCACACCGACTTATCAGCCGCTCAAATTGTGCGACAGGCCTTGGAGATCGCCGCCTCCATAGATGTTTATACCAATACTTGTATTACAGTGGAGGAACTCCCGTGCGACCGTTGACGCCGCGTCAGATTGTCGAGGAACTCAATCGCCACATCGTCGGTCAGGAGGCCGCCAAACGGGCGGTGGCCGTCGCGGTGCGCAATCGTTGGCGGCGGCAGCAGTTGCCCGAGGAAATCCGTAAGGAGGTCGTGCCCAAGAACATCATGATGATCGGGCCCACAGGGGTGGGCAAAACCGAAATTGCCCGCCGTTTGGCGGAGCTAACCGGGGCACCTTTTGTCAAGGTCGAAGCCACCAAATACACCGAAGTCGGCTACGTGGGCCGCGACGTGGAAAGCATGATTCGGGACCTGGTGAAGAATGCGATCTTTATAGTCCGCAACGCCGAGCGCCAGTGGGTGGAGGCCGAGGCACGTCGCCGTGCCGAGGAGAAGCTCCTAGACCTGCTGGTAAGCCAGATGAAAGAGGAAAACGACGAAGACGAGCAGGTTTTTGCTTCCGCTACCTCCCGCCGACGGGGGATGCGGCAAAAACTCCGCTCCATGCTCGCCAACGGGGAGCTAGAGGATCGACGGATCGAAGTCACCGTCGAGCAGCGAAAGCCTTTGCCCTCCTTGGGGGGCGAGATCGGCTTGGATCGGCTCGATGAAGAACTCCAAGAAATGTTTGAGAAGTTCATGCCCCATACCCAAGCCCGCCGCCAAATGACCGTAGCCGAAGCCCGTGAATACCTCTTCGATAAAGAGTGCGAGTCTTTAATCAACCGTGACAAGGTCCACGCGGAAGCCATCAAACTGGCTGAGAATTTAGGAATTGTTTTTATCGACGAACTAGACAAAATCGTCTCCACCGGGCGAACCCATGGCCCGGATGTCTCGCGCGAAGGGGTGCAGCGGGATTTGCTGCCGATTGTCGAGGGGACCACCGTTCAGACGCGCTACGGTCCGGTAAAAACCGATCATATTCTCTTTATCGCTGCCGGGGCGTTTCACCGGGCCAAACCGAGCGACCTTATGCCCGAGCTTCAGGGCCGGTTTCCCATCCGCGTCGAGCTCTCGGACCTCGGTCTTGAAGATTTTGTCCGGATCCTTACCGAGCCCAAGAATTCGCTCATCAAGCAGTATCAAGCCTTGCTCCAAGCCGAGGGGGTGGAGCTCATCTTTGAGCCGGAAGCCATTCGGGCCATCGCCGAGCACGCCTATCGGGTCAATCAAACGACCCAAAACATCGGTGCGCGACGTTTGGCCACCATCATGGAGCGTTTGCTCGAGGAAATTAACTTCGAGGCCCCTGAGTTCAAGGAGACCCGGTTGGTCATCGACCGCAATTACGTGATTTCCAAGCTCGAAAGAATTACGGCTGATGAGGATCTGAGCCGATACATTCTTTAAAACCGAGCCGAGACATTCTCCAGAACTTTTCACCGGGGGCTTTGTTTGGCTGATAGTCGGCCGATGGCCAAAGGGTGTTGAAGCAATGGCGAGCACGTGGCGCCAGTAAGCGGAGTGAATGCTCGGGCCGGCGCAGAGGCCAAACGGCACGTTCGCGAGCTCCGCGCGAAGCTCACGGGGCAGGTTCCGGGCCATTTCAATGATAAATCGGTCAACAGAGTGCCCGAAATCTCAAAAGACCTCTTGCAAAATTCGGAAAGCTCGCTAAAAAATAAAAAAAGAACCTTTGGGCCAGATGTAGCGTCTTAATAGACGGAAACGTCGCTTCCCGACGCGCTTTAGCCCTGTTTAAGCGCAAGGCCCTTTAAAGGTTCGGTGGCATGTTGAGCCGCAGCCGACGTGGTGGCTCGGCCGCTGAGTAGGTGGCCTAAAGCTGCGGCTAACCCTTTGGTAAAGGAGGTACAAGCAGTGCCCGCCAAGAAGGAAGCAAAGAAGGTGGCCCCTCCTGCAGCCGAAAAAGAAAAGAAGGCTGCGAGCAAGAAGCCAGCCAGCAAAAGCTCCTGCAAGAAGTAATCTAAGGTAGCGGCTGGTTTCTGTCCGGCTTAGCCGGCAAAGCGAATTGTGTCCTGACGAGAAAGGGCTGCCTGGTCTTTCCGGGCAGCCCTGATTTTTTGCCGCCTTGCCGTGGTGGCCACCTCTGCCGCCCTCGGTACTGTCTCACCGGGGGGATTCCGTACTCTGGCGTACCCAAGAGATCCTCGCCGCGGCACGGTTCCTCTATCGCCAAAGCCAAAAGCTCAAGCGACGGACTCCCTCCCCGACGGGCGGAAGGGGGCCCACTCCCGACGCTTAAGCCGCGGCTAACCAGGTTTTTTCATGGTCAAGCTTTGAAGGAATAGTACGGCTCCTAAGGAAAGAAAGGCATATCCAATCCACTCCGGCGGCCGGATGGTCTTCGAGCCGACGTTCGGCGGCTTATTGGTCAGAGCTTCTGTGGCTCCATCTGCAAACGCTAAAGGGTGGCTGAAGAGCTCTACCACGAGCCGGGTAAAGTGCGGCGTCAACACAAACTGCTCGACGAACCGAAACTGAATTCCGAGCAAAAGGAAGAAGATTCCGGCCGCAAATATCTGGTTACGATTAAGTTCCATGGCTTCTTTGCACCTGGAGGATTGGTGTTTGATGGCAAAAGCGAATATTGTTGAACGAAATCGCCGCTGAGACGATCCGTCGTTTGGACCTTTCAACGCCGCAAAACTTTTCCTTCTTTTGTCACGAAGTCAAAAGAAAGTGTCACGAAGTCAAAAGAAAGACTTTTGTCGCGAACTCAGAATAAAGACGCTTGACGCCCTTTCCGTCGAGATAGCCTCCCCCCAAGGCAACCTCCCACGGAGGGAGCTTCCCTCACTGACGCTCGGTGACTTCCCAGCCTCCTAGGCCATGCCACGAAATCGTGCCCGGAAGTTGCATCCGGACTCCGAGGGCATCATTTCGCCCAAAATTCTTCCATCTTGAGGAACGAGGCCGGGGACCGAGACGACCTCTGTATCCGAGAATCGGAACGCAGGGGGCTGTTCTTCAGTCCCCGGGGATACAAACTAATTGCGATTCTCAGGAAAACCGACGCAATTTCGGCGAATTTAGCAAGAATGAGAATTCTGCCGATCTATCGTGGGGGGCGTTAGCCCACTCTCTACCCCAGTTGCCGGTAATCGGGGCGGGAAATAGCGACGGTATTGACACCCCACCGGGGTGAAAAGCTCAGGCCAATCTTTGTTCTCTCGGCATTTGGTCACGCGCAAGCGGCAAAGAATTTACAAGGAGGCTAAATAGCTGCCGCTATGAGCCCAGGTCATCGTGCAAATGCATAAATCGTGCAAATGCATAAAAGGAAAAAAAAGGGAAAAAGAAGAAACCTTGGATAACCCCGAGCTCCAGGGACAGGCGTGACCCGACTCGAGCCCTTCGCCCCGGCAAAAGATGCAACCGATAGCCTAGGAGTCGGCAATAATTGATAGCCCAGGAGTCGGCAATCGAGGCCCCCTCTCCCTGATAATGAAACTTGGTTGTCCGTTCACGTGTCAGTCTACGTGTCGGTTCGCATGGCAGTTCAGTAAAGTCAAAAGCCCCGACGCCCCTCGCTGAGTATCGTACAGTTGAAAGCACGGCGCTTAGGCAGCACAGTACCCACAATAACCCGCGGGGAAAAATAAAAGTCCCCCAGAATCACCGGGGGGAGCAATCCCGGGAACAATACGGGAACAATCAAAAAAGAGGGCTAAGGAAAAATTGGGCAGGGTAAACCCGCCGTTGGTCTTCACGTATTTTGGTAGTCACGTATTCCGGCGTAAAAGCCGCACACTGACGGGGCCAAACGCACTTTCCAAGGCCGCGAAGTCGCGGGCATATTGTGGCCGAACGTACCCAAGGCCCAATGTACGACCGATGCCTCCGTGATGGGCCGCGGAGGTCACAAGACCGGCGGATTGCCCGCCGGCTTGCAGGGGGCTTTGCGGGGGAATAGCCTCTCGGCTTTCGAAAACCAAACCCACCAATTTGCGGTTCACATGACCCCGCGACTCGATTCGGGCCACCACTTCTTGCCCCAAGTAACAGCCCTTTGTAGTGGAGATAACCGCCGGATCATCGGTGACTTCCGGCCCCAAATTACCGGCCGTAATGTCTCGGCCGAACTCCGGAAACCCAAACCAAATCCGCCAGGCGTCCCAATCTTGCGGGCTAACCCGGCAAGTCCCGGGTATGGCATCCAGATTATTTTTGAAATCATCCGCATTTTGGCGTGGGACAACGCTCGCGACCACCGCCGCAGGGGGTAGCCGCAAAATCCGCCAAGCGCCTCCGCCAGGCTCCCCCGTCAAAAGGCCGTGATCAAACCGACGGTATTGATGAACTTGGCCCAGCGACATTCCTTTAAAAACTTCTCGGGCACCCTCATTCAGATCGGGAGTCTCGGATGGATCTGCTCCTCCAATTCCCTGGAAAAGCGGATCCAATAAATCCGCAAACGGGAGATGGCTTCCTAAATTGGGGAGCCATGGTCCGGAGACGCCATCCGCAGCCCCTAGCCCAGCTTCTGACTTACTTGGCACGTGACGGAAGACGGGGGAATCGATCTGACGGTTCCCCTGAGTTTGCCCCGGCATGACGCTAGAATCCGGCTGGCTCACGGGGCGTGAGCCGGCGGAAGCAAACTCCTGCGAGGAGTTTTCTACCCCTGAAGCTAACCTGTTGCTGTCGGAAGAGGCCTTTTGCTGCCAAAGGGCGTCGATGGCCGGACCAAAGAGCCGGAAATGGGCCCAACGGTCCGTTTGGACTTCGAACGACACCTTTTCGCGAATGTGGTACCTTTCCAAATGCTCCAGCAAGGTTTGTTCCTGGGTAGGGGCCGCTTCGAGGACGATTTTTTCCCTCTGCGAGCCATCCACGGCGAGGAAAAGGAACACATGACCCACCACATGGCCCGTGTGGTTCAGAAAGAACGTCTCGCAACCTTGCCCTGGTTTTAAAGCCCTTAGGTCGCTCGTGCACAGGCGGTGAAGGAAACTCAGGGCATCCTGCCCAGCGACCTTGATATGGCTTCTCGAAGAAAGATTGCAATAGTGAAGTATCTTTGTCATTTTTCGTGGTTTCCATTCGACGAGAGACGGATCATGCATTTCCCCACGATCCGCGACACATAAATCACTAGATTAATTACTTTAACAATCATCAAAGGTTCACCTGTCAAAAATGTGTCAGTTTTCGTGCGTTGGTAAACCCGCATTGTCGAATTATAGAATTTGAGTTGATTATAATTGACAAAATTGTGTTATTGAGTATCATCTCAATGTAGCAGAGCTGTACCGCTCGCCTCGTGCTGAGCTCGCTCCGACGCTGAGTTTCCGGAGTCGGTTGGCACTCCCGCGGCCCTCGGCGGTCTCAGGAGTCGGTTTGTTCGGGAAACTCGATTTTCTTGGTAGCGGGGGCTTCGGCCGAAGTTTAAGGCGGGCTTGAGGATAGGTTTCGGGGCAATGTCAGGGAGGCGGGCTTCCAAACTCGAGCTGACTCTTGGTGGGTAAAAGAACCGTCTGGGCAGATACCGAATTTTAGAGGCTTACTAGATTTTAGAGGCTTAATAGAAATCTCAGGGATGTATTGAAGATCGGCACGAAATTTGCTCACACCGCGGAATTAAACCATACAAGCGGATATTCCTCGCATTCACGGTTGCGTGGTGGCGAGGCAGTTCCGGCTCTTGGAGCCCCGGGTTAGTTGGCGGTTTATCCTGCGGCCGATTATCGCTGAATCCGCCGGTGTCCCCCCCAATACATTCGATGAATCAGCAACTTGAGGTTGTTACTTAGGTTTCGTAAAAGTTGAGGAGTGATGCACAATATGGCGAGCATTTTGGTGACTCCTGCGGCAGTCGAGGAGTTTAAGAGGATCATTGCCGAGCAAGGTCTTCCGCAAGGAACGGCCATTCGAATATCTGTGGTTGGTGGCGGTTGCAGCGGCTTCGAATACCGCTTGGAATTTGCGCAAAATCCCAATCCCGGCGAGGACGTCGTCGAGCAGTTCGACGGTGTAGCTGTGGTCGTGGATCGGAAGAGCCTCCGATTTCTAAATGGGACGACGGTTGATTATCAGAAGACTTTGATGCAGCGGGGTTTTGTGTTCCACAATCCTCTCGCTGTACGGACCTGTGGCTGCGGCTCATCTTTCTCCCTTTGAGCCGCCACAACACCGCGATTGCTGCCGCCACAATAGCGAGATAGATCCCGGGCTTGAAGCCGCCAAAATAGCGAGATTCATCCTGAGAGGAGCACCGAGCGGATTCCGCGTGGATGACCGAATGGCTTCCGCGCGGAGCATCGCGCGTACTCTTCCTTCTGTTGTTTTGGTTTGCACTAAGACCTTTTTGCGCGTGGAATGAGCTTCGCCCCAATCGATGTATTGTTGGCAGGCTGTCACCCCTCTAAGCTCTTTGCGCACGAAGTTTTCTTGGGTCCCGTCTGGCCAAAACGCCGATTGCGGGTTGGGTCAGCTTGCTTTTTGCCCCCGAATTGGTTGAGTGGCTTTTTGGCCATCGAAATTCCTGCTATTAGTCCTGGGAATTGCTGCTTTTAGCCTTCGCAATCTTCGCTTTTTCTGACCCGTTAAAACTTTCTTGTCTTTGTCTTTTTACTTCCTAGACCTTTCTTTGTTTTTTTTGCTTCTTAGAACTTTCTTGGGTGCTTAGAAATTTCCTAATCGGTCCCCTATTAAGCCCATTTGATCCCCCAGTCGGTCGCCTATTGGTCCCTTGTGGGGCAAATTTATCTGCTAATCGGTCCCCTATTAGGCCCTGTTGACCCCGTTTGGTCTCCTATCCGCTCTCCTGTTGAGCCGGTTTGATCGCCTATTGACCGCGAATAAACCCGAGACCACGATGGCCACCGGCAGGGGGTATGCCGCCGTGATTTCCCCCGCATCCTGGGCCAAATTCTTTCTTGGGGAAGGACGACTGAATTGTTTCTTGGGGAAAGGACTACTGAGAAGGGACGATTGAACCGTGCGTCGGAACTTACGTCGGCCCGCTTGGGTATGGCCTGCAACCGCTCGAAAGGCGTATAGTCTCGCCGCGCGAAAAGCCGCAGTTGAGTCTCACTGAGCAGAATTACGCATTTACATGGGGAAAAACTAGTCGATTTGCCCCGCGATTGCCAGCATTCCGACTCATGGACGAACCTTTGAAGGGTTTTGAAGGGTTGCGAACTTTTCAGAGGGGATCCATCAGCTTTCTCCTGGCGAATCGGAAGTCAATGTCAGGAAGGAGCTCGGTCGATGAGGAGCACTTGGCAGGTTCCAGTCGGTTGGGGTGTAATTTTGGCCGTCGTAAGCTGCCTCTTGGGGGTAGCGGTTGTACCGGCCCAAACATTAACCGGCGACGGCCCCCCAGAACCCTTACAAGCAGGGGCGGCCGAGGTCGATATTTCGCCACAATCTTTCCCGGTGATTATCGCCGGATCTTTCCTGGAACGCACCTCGGAGCACTGTCACGACCCGCTATTTGCCCGGGCCATCGTCTTGAAAAGGGGAACGACGCGTTTGGCCATCGTCGTTGCCGACACGCTGATGATTCCCGGGGAGCTCGTCGAAAAAGCCCGGCGGTTGATCGAGCGTCAAACTCAGATCCCGGGCTCACACGTGCTTATCGGGGCCACGCATACCCATTCGGCGCCGGCTTTGATGGGTGCCTTAGGAACCCGACCTGACCCTTACCGCGAGCAATTTCCGCAGTGGATCGCGGAGGCCGTCACCCGGGCAGCCGAGCGTCTGGAGCCGGCGGAGATCGGCTGGACAGTCGTCGCGGCTCCTCAGCACACGCATTGCCGCCGCTGGATCACGCGGCCTGACCGCATGCTACAAGATCCCTTCGGGCAGCTGACGGTTCGGGCCATGATGCACCCGGGATATCAAAACCCGAACTTTATCGGTCCGGCGGGTCCGGTGGATACGGCCCTTTCCCTCATGGCAATCCGTTCCACGGAAGGACGCCCCATAGCCCTTTTGGCCAATTACTCGATGCACTATTTCGGTGCCCCTGCGGTCTCGGCGGATTATTTCGGGCGGTTCTCGCGGCTTGTAAGCAAGCAGATCACCCCGGCGGGAGCCGAACCTTGTGTGGTCATGATGTCCCAGGGCACCAGCGGCGACTTGCATTGGATGGATTACAGTCAACCCCGAAAAGAAATCACCCTGGAAAGCTATGCCCAGGAAGTTGCCGATATTGCCTGCCAAGCGTACCAATCGCTGAGCTATCAGGGAGGTGTATCTCTGGCGGCAGCCGAAAGCGTGTTGATGCTCAAACGGCGCACGCCCGACGAGGCCCGGCTGGCATGGGCCCGGCAGATGGTCGCCAAGATGTCTTCCCCCAAACCCCAGAATATCCCGGAGGTCTACGCCCTCGAGCAGATCTATTTGCACGAGTCTCCCCAGGCTCAAGTTCGAGTTCAGGCGATGCGGATCGGCGAGCTGGGCTTAGTCGCAATTCCCTGCGAAGTGTTTGGGATTACCGGGTTGAAGATCAAAAATAGAAGTCCTTTTGATACCACAGTGGTTTTCGAGCTAGCCAATGGGGCGGAAGGGTATATCCCCCCACCGGAACAGCATGCGCTCGGCGGTTACACTACCTGGCCCGCCCGCACGGCGGGGCTGGAGATCGAAGCGGAGCCGAAAATCGTCGAGGCCGGCTTGCAACTGCTAGAGCAACTAGCAGGCAAGCCCCGGCGGTCCGCGGTTGAAGCCCGGGGTGCCTTTGTGGAAGCGATTCTAAGCCACAAGCCGATCGCCTATTGGCGAATGGGCGATATGGACGGCTGCCAATTGGCCGACGAAGTGGCCGGTTTGCTTCCCGCCTCCTTGGAACCGGGATACGCACTTTACCTGGAGGGGGCCGATAGACCGGGGATTACCGCCGGAAAGCAGATCAGCCGTGCCGTTCATTTTGCCGGGGGCCGCGCCGTGGCCACCATCCCGTCCTTAGAGGACTGCTGGAGCGTAACCTTTTGGTTCTGGAATGGTCTTCCCCATGATGCGCGGGCAATAACCGGCTATTTGATTTCGCGCGGACCCTTGGGCGATCCCAAGGCGGCCGGCGATCACTGGGGAATCGGCGGCACGCACCGCCCGGAAATTCAGGGCCGCCTCTTTTTCTTTAACGGCAACGAGAAGGAGGAAATTTTGGTCGGCCACACCCCCTTAGAGTTGAAGCGGTGGTATTTCTGCGTGGTGGTTCGCGACGGCCAGAGCGTAGCCGCCTACCTCGACGGAGCCCCGGAGCCCGAATTGGCCGGTCGCGCCTCCTGGTCCATTCAGCCTGAGGTCAAAACCCTGGTGATCGCAGGGAGGAGCGACGGACTTTTCCCCCTGGAGGGGAAGTTGGACGAGGTCGCCGTCTTTAACCGAGCATTAACGCCCGCGGAAATCGGTCGAATTTTTCAAGCTGCAATGAACCCGTGAGCTTCCCCGAAAGTCGACTCTAAGAAAACCTCTCGGTTAAGCGCTCGAGCTATACCTGTCGTTTAAAGCCGCTGCCGGGTACTTCCGGCGACCCTAGGCACGGCCGAACGGCTTGTGCCGGACGGTGTCGTACGATGGTTGCCTTACGGCTTTTGAGCTGGTGCGGCTTCCGCAGCATTGGCGGCTGCCTTCGCCCCGTGGGTAACTTCCCTTGCCACCGGAGGCGCTTATGGCGACGTTATTTTTGAGCAGTCTTTACCCGGCATATCGAGTGTACATGGCGGCAGAGGACCGGTTGCAGAGGGTGCTGATGGCGGCAGATCACCGGTTGCATAAGCCGGTTAATATTCATAAGCCTTTAATCAATTTGCGCCCGGTGCCGGCAAAGGCGGCGCATCCTCACAAAATTGGACCCCTTTAGTGCCCGGGTTTTTCTTAGAACCGGGTTTTTCTTAGAAGTCGTAACCTTTCTTGCGACCCGCGGTTGTCTGAGAATATCTGAAAATATCTGAGAATATCTGAACATCAAACCGCCGGTTTAGTGACCGCAGCATCGGTGGGCGGCGGCTGCGGACCGCTTTGGTACCCCGAAATGTTCAGCCAACTCGTCAGCCATTCGGATGTATCCCTCGTGGACGCCAACCCCCATATGCTCGGTTTCGACCCGTTGAAATGCCTCGAGCAAGACGGCTTGATCATGATCGTTAAAAGCCTGGTCGGCCATTGGAAAAAGGCAATGATCCTCTTTTTCGATGTGGTTACGCAGTAGGCTGATGAACGCACGGGCGGCGGCGGCGAAACCGTTGGCCGCGTGGGCAGTTCCGCCTTTCAGGCTCGCCAAGGCCTGAGCCATTGCGGCCACTCGCTGGCGACCGAGTTCATGTTCATAAAGCATCACCCCCGTGGGTCCTCCGTCACGCACAAATCCTTTTTGCTCCATCGCCGGAAAGAAGTGGGATTCTTCCTTCCCGTGATGGCACCGGTCGGCAAAATTTCGGAAGAAATCCAGGGCTTTACTGGCCGCCGCGGTATCCAACGGGCTTCCGGCTTCCACGCACTCGGCCATTTTCTCCAGGCAATCCAGAACTTGCTCGATGACGCGATGTTCGCCGCTGAGGATAGCGCTAGGTTTCATAGAGTTTTCCTCCGGAGAATATTTCGACTGTAGCGTACGTTCACTATCAAATACGGCGGGGCGAATTCCGTCCGGGCCCTCGCCGCAAGCGAAAATCGCCGAGCTTCTACCGGCAAGACTTCCCCAAAAAAACCGTAAACGGGGCCGAAACGCATTTTTGCCCCTACTGCTTTTCCTGTACCTGCCGCACTCGTCTTTGCCACCGATTTCCTCCTGCTGGTTTATTGCACAGATCCTTGCGAAAAGGCGTGAGAATTCCGTCGAGCTTCAGATGCGTGCCGCTCCTTTGGCTCGCTAAGCTCCCTGGAACGGTGCTTGCTTGACCCTGCGGATTTCACCGCAATCCCACGTGCTAAATACACGGGTTTTGCTTCGCTCAAATGCTCCTGGGAACCGCCGGCGGTTTTAAGGCAGGCTTTCCGAGCGGGTTATCGCGCGGAGCTTCGGGAACGTGGTGACGAGGAAATACAGCAGGGGTAATGCCCCTACCACGATGATGATTAGGTCCGGAACCATGCGGAAGTTTCCAAGCTGTTGAATGACCGGCATGTTGTAGAAATCTGCACTTCGCGCAAACCAAGTTCCCGTCTGATAAGCGTGCCAGGCCTGGATAACACCGATGGGCAGCAGCCCTGTTAGAGACATCAGAGCCAAGCCCACATTCAGTCCCCAAAAGCTGATTGCCAACAATCGGTCGTTCCAATGCCGATCTTCCACCAAGCCCCGCCATGAGAACAGGATCAGGGCGATGGCCAGCATCCCGTAAACCCCGAACAAAGCGGTGTGTCCGTGGTTGCTAGTTAGATAGGTTCCGTGTTCATAGTAGTTGATGATGGGCAGGTTGATCATGAAGCCGAAAATCCCCGCGCCCACAAAGTTCCACACGCTGCTCGCCGTGAGGAAGTAAAGCGGCCAGCGATATGGAAATTGTCGGCCTGCCTCGCGGATCGACTTATACTCCATCCATGCCCGGACTACCAAAAGCAGGAGCGGAATCGGCTCCAGCGAGCTGAACACCCCACCAAGGGCTAACCAAAAACTCGGTCCACCATACCAGAAATAATGATGGGCGGTACCCGGTATCCCGGAAAGGAACACTAGGATTGCCGTCAAGTACGCAACGCGCAGGGCCGATCGCGGCGTGACCAGTCCTAAAGTCACGAGGAATAGCGAAATCACCGCTACGCCGAAAAACTCGAAAATACTTTCCACCCATATGTGTACAACGAACCACCGCCAATAGTCCGCGACCGTCAGATGGGTTCCCCGTCCATAAAAGAGTCCAAACCCAAAAAAGGCCACCACAAAGATGGCACTGAAGACATAAAACCAGGTCAAGGCGCGGCGGTCGGCTACCTCAGGCAGCTCGGTATTCTTCGGGTAAAGCACCGGCATCATCACCCGGTAGACGATCACCAGCCAATAGATCAGCCCCACAAAGAGCAAGATCTGCCACAGGCGACCCAGCTCCAGATATTCCCACCCTTGATGACCCAACCAAAACCACAGATCGCCGAGGTAACCTTTGATCCCTAGCACCTGACCCAGCAAACTACCGACGGCTACGATCAACACCGCCATAAAAAGCAGGTTCACCAGCAGCCGCTGGCCCGCTGGTTCTTTGCCGGCTACCAACGGGGCCAAATAGATGGCCGTGCCAACCCAGGAAAGGGCGATCCAAAAAATCGCCAATTGCAGATGCCAAGTCTTCGCCAAACTGTAGGGATAATTCTCCCCGATGAACTGAATGTAGAAGCTGCCGGGATGGACCGTGTAATGGGCCAGCAGCCCCCCGTGCAGGATCTGCATCAAGAAAAGCAGACCCGCCACCAGGAAGAACTTCGCCGAGGCACGCTGGCTAGGAGTCACCGGCTGGACCAGCAAGCGGCGGGCAGCCTCCGCAGCCCGGGCTTCTCCATAAAAGAACTGGTAGCGATGAACGATGTACACCACCACACCCAAAACCGCAAACAGCGCCAAAATGGAACCGATGCTCCACACAAAGGCCGCCGTGGAGGCCGTGTTGCCGACGCTTCGGTCCGGCGGCCAATTGTTGGTGTAGGTGTAGTTTAAGCCGGGCCGCTCGGTCCCCGCCGCCCAGGCCGTCCAGAAAAAGAAGTCGGCCAGGGATTCGCGCTCCTCCGCTGTGGGCACGGTATTGGGCAAGAAGCCATATTCCGGATTGCCTTTGCCGAATTGCTCATCCCAGTATTGCCGATTGCGTTCGAAGGCGAAGCTCTGTGCCTCGGTAAGTGGAAGGACCCCGGTGTTCGCCTGATAACGGTTTTGCCGCAGTTCGTAAATGACGGTGGCATCCACCTGGGCCTTCTCATGCCCCGTGAGCCGTTCGTAGGCCCCGGCTTGAGGTTCCCCCGGTGAGATCGCCCACTCCCGCATCCAGCGTCCGAGGTTACTGAGCGTCCGTGCCGAGAACTCCGGCCCGCGCAAGGAACCGTGACCCCAAATGCTCCCGTGATCCATCAGCCCATACCGCTGATAGACGTTCTGCCCCTGGAGAATCTTCTCCGCCGTGGTCAGCACTTGACCAGTGGGGCTTTCGACCCGTTGGGGAATCGGGGGGACATGATCCAGTGCGAAATACCCCCCGATCAACAAAATCCCCATCGCGACAACGAACGAAATCACCGCTGCCTTGCCTAGTGAACTTGTATTCATCGTCTTGGCTCCTCACTTGACACAGGGGGCAATCATTTCCGCCAAATCATCCGCGACTTTCTGATCAATTCCTCTTCGCTACCGGGCGGAGCCATTCGGCTGGTGTGAGATCCTCGAGGTTTTGGCAGGAATGAGCCGGCACGATCCGCCCACCGAGTAATCCCTTTTGCGTCGGTTCACGTGCAAGGATAGCCCTCGGTTGACAAGAATTCCTTGATTCAGGTCAAATGGTTGACCGGGAATTAGGTTCGAATGACTGGCCAAAAAGGGTGGCCAGTCGCGGGGAAGTCGCGCCGCGTGTGAATCGGCTTCGGAGCAGCCGCTCCGCGCTTGCGACCAAAGGGCAAATACATGCCCAGCAGCGTGATTGAAATTCTGGAGAGTTGTCCCTGGCTGCGAGCTCTGGAAGGGCCGCCTTTCGCGCGCCTGATAAGCATCGCCCGGTTAGTAAAGTTTCGTAAAGGGCAGCATATTTTTCGGCAAGGGGAACCTTGTCCGGGGATGTATGTGGTCGGTAACGGATCGGTGCGTATCTTCAAGACCGGTTCCGGCGGTAAGGAGCACACGCTGCATTTTGTCGGACCCGGTCAGACCTTTGCCGAGGTAGCCGCCCTGGGCAATTTTCCGCTTCCGGCTTGTGCCGAAGCCCTTAGCTCCACCACGTGTGCCCTGCTACCCACGGAGCCGTTTCGCAAAGCGCTTGCCGAGGATCATCGTCTGTGCCTCGGTCTCCTGGAGGGCATGGCCGGCTGGGTCCGGAGCCTCGTTGGACTGATCGAGGATATCGTTTTGCGGGATGCCATGAGCCGCGTGGCTCAATATCTGTTGGCTCGCCCTGCCACCGAGGATGGCCGCATCGTCCTGCCCGGGCTAAAACGTCACATCGCAAGCCATTTGAACCTCACAAGCGAGACACTTTCGCGGTGCATGAGCCGCTTGGAGAATCAGGGGCTCATCCTTCGCAAAGGCTCGCGCTGTCTTCAGCTTTTGCAGCGGAAACAGCTCCGAAAGCTCGCCGAGGGTTTTACGCCGCGGTTTTGATCCCGCCGGAATTCCCCCCCATCATTGGACGTCCGTCCGCGACAAAGTCGCCGAAGAAGCGGGCCGCGGTACGTGAGTTGCTATTGAGCTTTGGAGGTATGCCAATTTGACCCATAGGACCGACGAAAGCGATGGGCGTCTGAGCCTCGAGGGCTACGTAGCCCGGAGCCATCGGGGGCTTCCACGAAGTAGGGCCCGAGTTTGCTCCCAAAGGAGTTTTTGGGTTGCGTCTAAATGCTAGCTGCCGAATTTCAAACGGTAAGAGTTACCGGATCGATCTCATATACACCATTTTTATGACAATTTAAGTCGTGATTGGCGTCGCTAAACCGAAAGAGGCTGTAACGGAGCATCGCGGAAACCAGGGCGGTTTGAAGGTATGAGCAACGCCGCCGGATAGCGGTAGAATACTAACTTAGTGGTGTTTCATTCGGTAATCCGTTGGTTCGGTGGGGAGCATGAGCCTCGCAAGATTCAGATCTAGAATTGCTAGATTCAGATCTAGATGCATAAGAAGCACAAGATCGGGAGCGTAAAAATTTGGATGCCCGCCGTTTTGCCGGGCCGAGAGTATTTGCCGCAGCATCCATGGAGGATTTCCCACCGAATGATCGTTTCGAAACCGAGGAAGGGTTGTCCACAATTGCGGGGGTACCGTTAAACATTGAGCACCCTGCAAGCGTTATAACGCCCAGAGAAGAGAATAGAGAATTCTGACGAGTACCTCAGAGATTTAGCGGAAAAGTCGGATCAGGGCATGAGGGAGGAATAAACATGAATCGCGATTCGAGGGTCGTTTGGGTGGTGTTGTTGGCAGGGTTGCTCGGCGCGTTGGCCGTGGCGTCGGCATGGTGGTTGCCGAACATGATCGCCGCTCTTAGCTACGCGGCAGAAAGCGGCCAGGCCCGCGCAGCACGAGAATCTTTGGCTGCAGGAAATCCCGCCGAGCAATGGTCCCAGACCTTTCAGCAAGTGGCCAAGGCCGTTCGGCCCTCGGTGGTGAGCATCACTGCCGTGTCGCGAATTCGCTCGGCAGCCCCGCGGCGAATGCCGTCGCCACCGTTCAGTCCGTTTCCGGAGGAATTCCGCCGCTTTTTTGGCGAAGATTTCGACCGGTTCTTCTTCGAGATGCCCATGCCGGAGGAATTCGTCCAGCGCGGCTTGGGAAGCGGTGTGATCATTAGCGAAGATGGTTATATCCTGACCAATAACCATGTGGTGGCCCGGGCCGATGAAGTGGAGGTCCATCTGTCGGATCGTCGTAGCTTCCGTGCCCGCGTGGTGGGCACCGATGACAAAACGGATTTGGCCGTGCTCAAAATCGAGGCCACGTCTTTGGTTCCGGCCCAACTGGGGGATTCGGACGCCCTTGAGGTGGGTCAATGGGTCCTTGCCATCGGAAGTCCTTTCGGTTTGGATCAGACGGTGACGGCAGGGATCATCAGTGCCAAGGGCCGCGCGAATGTCGGAATCGCGGACTACGAAGATTTCATTCAGACCGATGCGGCGATCAACCCCGGCAATAGCGGCGGCCCCCTGGTGAACCTGCGGGGCGAAGTCATCGGCATCAATACGGCGATCGCTTCGCGAACCGGGGCTTTCATGGGGGTTGGTTTCGCGATCCCCAGCAACATGGCCATCGCTGTGAAAGATGCCATCATTAAGATCGGTCGAGTAGAACGCGGCTGGCTGGGCGTTAGCCTCCAACCCTTGACGGAGGAGTTGGCCCAATCGTTCGGTTATTCGTCCACTCAAGGGGCGCTGATTAGCGATGTGTTGCCCGATCAGCCCGGGGCGAAAGCGGGCTTGCAACCTGGCGACATCATCGTGGAATTCAATGCTCGACCGATCGAAAGTGCCAACCAACTTCGCAACTTAGTGGCGGCAACGCCGCCGGGCACGAAGGTCACGATCGGCGTTTTCCGCAAGGGTCAACGCCTTACGCTGCAAGCCGTACTAACCTTACGTGATGATCGCTTGGCTGCCGCCGGACCTCGCGGGCAGGAGTTTCTCGGTAATCTGGGGCTCCGGGTGCAGCCGCTAACGCCCGAGATCGCGCAGCAGTTGGATCTGCCCGAAAACGAGCGGGGGGTCGTCGTCATGCAAGTGGAGCCGGGCAGCCTCGCGGCAATGGCGGGGATTCAACCGGGTGATCTGATTCAGGCCGTGGGAGATCGACCGGTAAACTCGGTAGCCGATTTGCGCGAGGCTCTGCAAGAGCTGAGCCAAGGCCGGGGCATTCGGCTTCAGATCCGTCGAGGCGATGCACGGCTATTCGTGTTCCTGCGCTCGGGGCAGTAATCCGGCTAAGTAACCGGCAGTGACCGCCCAAGTGACGGACACTAACCCATCGAAGGAATACGGCGGTAACGTCAAAGCCACGGTGCGCCGGGTGGCCGCTGGAGCTATCGCACCATCCGCAGGGAGCTGCTGAATCTTGGGGTCCTTCTGCGGATGGGCTCGGTCAACTCCGGCCACTGAGAGCAACGTTTGCCCCATTAAGTCAGCGTCAACAACTTTCTGCGCAACAGGGGGTACCGGCTTGCAAGGTCCTTTGGCGGGAACGCGGCACAAGCCGGGCCCAGTGTGCCGGGAGGGCATCCCTCGGATTTCCACCCCCCGCACCCGTGGGAGTGTCGCGCTCGATCTAGGGCGTACTTATCATAGGAGATTCCACCCCCCGCACCCGCGGGAGTGTCTGAGGCGATCGATGAGGTCATGAGGTCGGCGACTTCCACCCCCCGCACCCGCGGGAGTGTCGATGGAGTCCGCCGCACGGGCGGCCCGCCGTTTTGGCCCGCAATTACCGGCGAAAAATCTGTGCATAGCTCTTTTTGAGCCTAATTGGGGCCTCGCTGCCGCACAGCCCCGCGTTTTTGGGAAGATACCGTCCGCCGCAGAACAACCCCTTATCCGCCGCAAACCGTTTTAAAGCCGGAACGCTCTCGAGCCGTTAATAGCGCAGACAATGCCGTAAGGCCTGCAAACTCTTTTCTGCGGCAGGTGTTCTTCAAACACTTTACAGCATGTGCCCTGAGTAAAGGCCGCCTCGCCCCCCGAACGCTTTTTTTCCGTTTGGGAGGATATTTCCCTGCCTAAAGGGTGGTAGAGTGTTTCCTCGGCTCAAAACTTTTGTATCACTTGTACTGCCGTGCGAGCTTGCCGCCGAGGCTTCACAGCCCGGATTCATCTCGAATTTCCATGCAAATTCCTGCGGCAAATTTTCATAGCGCGAAGTAATTCCGATAGGTTTTCAATCTGATGGTTTTCTTTTCCTCTGTTTTTAGGGCGGTTTCCCCCCGGTAATTGCCGCAACCGTCTTTTTTGGGAGGATTTAGGAAAAAAGGGGAAAAAATGGGTTGACGCCAAAAACTGAGACGTTAGATTATTAAGCACTGTATGTTGTGGCTTAATAGCTATCATGATACTACATATAGTGTATCAAAAGAGCGAAATATAGTGGATCAAAAGGGCGAATTGTGGGTTGAATGTCGACTATGGTGATCTTAAAGCTGAATCATCAATGGAGGATTCCGGCCTAGGCCGCAACTACAGTTTCGGGGGGTTCTTGGCGAATTTCTTGAGGTTCTTGGCAGCAAGACCGGGAAGCCGCAAAGCTTTGACGGAATATGGAAAGCAGTGGCGTAGAAAACAGTAGGAGGATCGCAGGAGGATCGCGCATGGAGCGGAATACGGAGCATTTTAACCCGGCAAAGGCCCTTTCCCGCCAAACCGCCACTGGTGTTTCGGAGGAATACTCCGTGGAACCCAACGCGCCCTTGGACGACGAAAACCGCGGCCAAAAGCTTCGGATCCCACCGGTTTTTTGCCCGCCGGATGTCACAAGCCCGTTTGACACCGTCGAATGGGAATTGCGAACAGGCCGGATTCAGGACGACAAGGGACAGGTTATCTTCGAACAAACGGATTGTGAATTTCCGAAGAGCTGGAGCCAATTGGCCACGAATGTAGTCGCCAGCAAGTATTTCTACGGAGAATTGGGCACCCCGAGCCGGGAGCGGAGCGTTCGGCAGTTAATCCACCGCGTATGCCGCACGATTGCCGATTGGGGAGTCGCCGACGGCTATTTCGCATCGCCTGCGGATGGGGAGAACTTCTATCGAGAACTCGCGTGGCTATGCCTTCATCAATACGCCAGCTTCAATTCACCGGTTTGGTTCAACGTAGGGCTTTATCATCAATACGGGCTCAAAGGTGCCGTGTGTACTTGGCATTGGGACGCCCGGACCGGCACCGTTAAGCAGCCCGAAAACCCTTATGAGCATCCGCAAGCCTCGGCCTGCTTCATTCAGAGCGTTCAGGACACGATGGAAGATATCATGGAGCTGGCCCGCAGCGAGGCCATGCTTTTCAAGTTCGGCTCCGGGACGGGCACCGACCTTTCGACACTGCGGTCGCAACGGGAGAAGCTTTCCGGCGGAGGTAAGCCATCGGGTCCGCTTTCGTTCATGCGGGTGTACGACCAAATTGCAGCCGTGGTCAAAAGCGGCGGTAAGACCCGGCGAGCCGCCAAGATGCAATCCTTGAAGGTCACCCACCCGGATATCGTGGAGTTCATCGAAGCCAAAGGTCACGAGGAAAATAAGGCTCGGGCTTTAATGGCCGCCGGTTATTCGGCCGAAGAGGCTTACAGTTCGGTCCACTTTCAAAATGCCAATCTTTCGGTGCGTGTAACCGATGAATTCATGGAAGCTGTGCTCGCCGATCGCCCGTGGACAACCCGCTGGGTAACGGATCCGAATCGTGCCGGACCCACGTATCGGTCGAAGGAGCTCTTTGAACGAATCGCAAAGGCGGCTTGGTCCTGCGGCGATCCCGGCTTGCAGTATGATACGACGATCAACCGTTGGCACACCTGTCCGAATTCCGGCCGGATCAACGCCTCCAACCCGTGCAGCGAATTTATGTTCCTCGATGATTCGGCCTGCAATCTCGCCAGCATCAATATGATGAAATTCCGTCGAAGCGACGGCACCTTCGATGGGGAGCGATTCATGGCGGCGTGTCGGATCGTTTTCATTGCGCAGGAGCTGCTGGTCGATCATGGAAGCTATCCAACCGCCAAAATCGCCCTCAATAGCCACCGTTTCCGCCCGATTGGTTTGGGCTATTCCAACCTGGGAAGTTTGATCATGGCCTTGGGCTTGCCTTACGACTCGGACGAGGCCCGCGGCCTGTGCTCCGCGGTCACGGCGATCATGACCGGCGCGGCTTACCGAACCAGTGCCGAGCTGGCTGCGGCGGTCGGGCCCTTCGAAGGATTCGCGATCAATCGGGAACCGATGCTCCGCGTCATGGAGCAGCATTGGGAGCACGTGGAGCGGATTCAGCACTGTCCAAGCTATCTGAAGGCCGCAGCGCGGAAGGTTTGGGACGAAGTCCTGGCCAATGGGCGGCGATACGGTTTTCGCAATGCCCAAGCCACGGTACTGGCGCCGACCGGTACGATAAGCTTCATGATGGATTGCGATACGACGGGGATCGAGCCGGAATTGGGCCTGGTAAAATACAAGCAGCTTTCCGGCGGCGGAGTGCTTAAGCTGGTCAATCAGACGGTACCGCTTGCGCTGCAAACCCTGGGTTATAGCGACGCACAAATCGCGCGAATCCTCGAATACATCGAGCGAGAGGACTCGATCGAAGGGGCGCCGGAGTTGAAGCAGGAGCATCTGCCGGTATTCGACTGCGCCTTTCCTGCCGCCAAGAGCAAACGTGCTTTGAGCTGGCGTGCGCATGTGCTGATGATGGCCGCGGCACAGCCGTTTATTTCCGGTGCGATTTCGAAGACCGTCAACATGCCGAACGATGCCACCGTGGAGGATGTGGCGAATGCCTATCTTGAAGGCTGGCGATTGGGGCTGAAAGCCCTGGCCATCTACCGCGATGGCTCCAAGGGAGCTCAAGTGCTCACCACGAAAAAGAGCACCGCGGAGAAGACGGAAGTACCCCCGCCGCGTCGGGAACGATTGCCGGACACTCGCCGCTCCATCACCCACAAGTTCAGTGTGGCGGGGCACGAGGGGTATATCACCGTAGGGCTTTATCCCGATGGTCGCCCCGGCGAGCTTTTCATCACCATGGCCAAGGAGGGGAGCACGATCGGCGGGCTGATGGACTGCTTCGGGACGGCTGTTTCCATGAGCCTGCAATACGGCGTGCCCCTCGAGGTCTACGTCAATAAATTCTCTTATACGCGATTCGAACCGTGGGGCCACACGACCAATCCGGATATCCGCGTGGCCACAAGCATCGTCGATTATATCTTCCGGTGGCTGGGCCTGATGTTCCTGCCGCAAGAGCGGGACGCCAAGCAAGGGACAGATTCTCCAAAAGCCGGTAGCCCGATGGAACCCTCCAAAGCATCGGAGGGGGGCTTGAGTGCCGCCGGCCCCCTCGGGCAAGCTCCGCCGGCGACAACCGGGGAAGGATCGGCGAGCGATCGCCGGGGGATTACTGCCGCCGAATCCCTCTCCGGCAGCAACGGTGCGGCACGCGGTGGCGGCGCGATCGCTCCTCGCGTTCCTCTGTGGGATATGCCCTTGCCGGAAAGAACCAATAGCTCCGGCAATGCCCCTCTGGGGGGCGAGCCTTGGGCGCGGTTCCAGGACGATGCCCCACCGTGCGATTGCTGCGGGGCGATCACGGTCCGGGCAGGTAACTGCTATTTATGCCGGGTATGCGGCACGAGCATGGGTTGCTCCTAAGGACAATCGAGAAGCGGTGCGGTTGCCGCCGATGCCATCAGCGAAAGCCCACGGTTAACCGTAGCCTGATGACGTCGAAAGACGATGGCGAATTCTAATTCCGAAAAAATCGGGCACCGTCGACGGCTGGGCCCCGGTTGATGGCGTCGAAAGGCGATAACTTAACGGCATCGCGGAGCCCAGCACCGAACGACCCTCAAAAACCGCACTTTCGTTGCAATCGGCAAATCGTGAGGGATGTGCTTGGGGAGTCGGGCTAACACGACCCCCCAAGCCACTTTCACGGCAATTCAGCGGTTCGCGAGGGGTGCCCTCGGCGGTCGGGAGAGTCCGCGAGCTTTCCTCGTACACCTTACGGGAATTCCGCATCCTCGTAAATTACGGGAATTCTTCCCAGCGTTCACCGAAGTTTGAGCTGGCCGGACTGAGCCCGCGGGATATTAACAATTAACAAAGTAAAGTGATTCAGGGACCAAGCCGCGATTTGGGGCAAGTTTGGGCCGAAGTTCTTGAGGTGGCAAAGCCTTGAAAGGCTTTGCCAGCGACGCCTTCGCACCCGATTTACCGAAAGGGGCAACGCGGGAAAAAGCGGATCAAACACTGGGTGAGCCGCTACGGGCTTTGGACCGGCTGACCCAATTTTTTGGCCCAACGCATGACGGTGAGGAATTTCGGCGACTTCTCCGGCAGTTCGTCGTAGTATTCGAGGAGTCCCCAACTCCCCCATTTGCTCCATCGACCCACCGAGCTGAAATGGCACAGGAGTTCGCCACCGTTTTCTTCCCAGGCTTGGAGGTAGCGTTCGTAAATCGTACCCATCCGCGGATGACGGTTGGCGGCATGAAAGAGTGCCGTCATCTTTTCGTTATTTTCGCCGCCTCCCACCCCGACTAAGTGCTGGCCGGCCTCATATGCCACCAGTTTTAAACCGTAGCGATCGGCCACCGCCTTTTGACGTTGTATCCACTCGATGGCAAGTGGGAGGCTGTGACTTTCAACGTGATCCAGCAACCGATCCAACGACCAAGTTGCCACCTCGGTCGCCGTCAATTTTTCTCCGCTGGCCGGAACGTTGAGTGAAATATACGGGGCTACCCCCAAGGCGTCAGCGTGCCGATACGCCTCTTGGAAGCTACAGATCTGCTCCGACACAAAAGGATTGGCGGCCTGAGTGGCCAAAACCCGAACCAGGCGGTCACGCCCGCCCAATTCCTCTTCCCAAATCCCAAAGATCTGGACCGAACGATAAGCCGTGTATCGCCAGGCGGCTTCCCAAGGCTTTTCGGCAAAACCTAATTCCCGGCCGCGATCGCCCGCCCAACGGTGCTGCGAGAAAATTCCGTTCCAAACCTCGTTCGAATACTCCACGTAAATTTTCAAGCTGGGATCCAGCTTTCCTTTTACCATCCGGGCAAAATGGCGGACATAATCGTCGTCTGCCTGATGCGGCATGCAAAACCAGGCATCCGCTTTCAAACGGTTGCATAGGTCGATCATCCACTCCAGCGGTACCCCTCTTTCCGAAAAGGTGGCATGCTTCGGCGTGGGGCGATCCGACCAGCGTACGACCTTTGAGTTATTGGTCTCCATCCAGTCCATGAACCGTAGGCACGCTACACCTCGCCACCGTTCCAGAAACACCGGATGAAAGGGATTTTGCTCGAAAAAATCTTCAAACCCGGGCATGATCACCCGGATATTCCTCAAGTAATTCGTGGGATTGGTCTTCATCAATCGAAGAAAACAAGCTCCCTTGGAGGAGTCGATTTCCAGCGTCAAACGTCCGGGCTGCCGGGCCGCGATTTTGCCTGCCCCCCAGGCTTCCAGCTCTCCTTCCCCCTCGTACAGCACGGTGTAACGCCCGGAGGGGTAGTGGCCGCCGTCGATTGTACAGACCAGGGTTTCGGCCCAACAATCCGGCTGTAAAGCCTTCACCCAACCAAATTCATCCAGATCCAATGGGGGGCCTTTCCCCCAGGGTTGTCCTTTCTGTTGACTGATCCACGGGCGCGACATGCGAAACACGTCGACAAACGGAAGTTCGGTATTCCAATCCGCCGGGCCCGAAAGATTCATCCCTAATCGCGGCACGCCCTGCAAGTTTTTGGCGGCCTCTTGGGCTGGTGATCCCTTCGGTGCCCCGCCGAGCAACCACACGGCAAGCAGGAGCAAAACACCGGTTTTTCCACCTCGGATGGACATGGTGTGCATTCGCAGAGAACCTCCTAGTCAGAATGGAAACTTCCTGAACCACCTCTTCCGCTGTTTTCATCTAACTCTTATCTTTTGCGCGCCTTTTCACCCAATATCTTTTGTATCTTTATCTTTTATATCTTTTGCACACCTTTTCACCCAAAGGGCAAGAATTAGCCCCCGTTTGGGCTGAAGTCGCTTGTTTCGGCAAGTTTCCAGGTCTGCCCGCCATCCGCGGAGGTCATCACCGCCCTGCGGTGTCCCGGTTGATCCAAACGATAGAACCAGAAGGTTGACCAGCAGTCATGTGAAACCACTAACCGGCCGGTGCGACTGATCGTTAACCGGTGGTAAAACACACTATATTCCGACAGAGGCGGAACGACCAGAATCCGCGGCATTTCCCACGCTTCCCCGGGTCGCTTTCGCAGATAAACCAGGGTGGCGTGATGACTTTGTGGAAACGGTTCCTTGTTATACTGCCACATTCGGCACATTACATGGAGCGTATCATCGGGGCCGCAGACCATGCCGATGTAAGTCAGCGAAGCGTCCGCTACCGGTACCGCCTCGCTGAAACCCGCCTGTGTGTCGTTGGGTTGCCGGCTGACGGCGTACGGGAAAGGCGCCCCGTGAGTTCCCCCCAACACGTGGAGATAACCGCGGCTATCGATCGCGATGCTCGGCGAATTGTGGATATCGTTTGCCGGAGGACCATACCCGACAAGCACCGGCTTCCCCAAATGACCGGTTTTCACATCATACGTGTTGGCATAGGCGGGGGTGCCGGGCACTTTCACTGCCGGATCCGTCGCCTGAGCCCACACCACATGCACCTTTCCGTCCCGCGAAACCACACTGATCGGACTGCCGGAATGCGACGACAGTCCCAGGCATTCCTCCGACAGGATAACCGGATCCCCCAAAACAATCGCTCCCCCTTGCTTTTTCGGGACAAAAAGCTCCAGCGTGTGCAAATATCGCCAAAAAAGCTTCGGGTCTCGGCCCGTGAACACATACCGGAGAATGGGCGGCGGGCCCGAGAGCGGATTGTGTCCGCAGAAAACTTCCATGTCCATACTCTGGGATGTCGCGCCACGATCCGGGAGGGGATAAGCCGTGAAGCTTCGCCCGCCATCGGAACAGTGCAGGAGCGCTCGGCGATTCCCCACGCCGCCAAGCAGGTAGATGTCGCCGTCTTGGTCGAAGGCAATTTTCGGGCTAATCGGCCCAGGGCCGCGGGAAGAATTGCTCCCATCGCTCCAGCGAGTATTCCGCGAGACGGAGATCGATTCCCACCGCCCCTCTTTCAGACAATACAGGTTATCCCCTGACAGCGTGTACGGGCGATTTTGCGGATCGAAATATATTTCGGCATCCGTAGGATAATCCGGTAGGTACCCGAACAGTTCGTTCTGATGGCGATACGGCTTGAGCACCACGGGCAATTCCAGCGGATTTGCCGCCGGAGGACTGCCGCTTTTTACTCTCAGCGTGGAAAAAGTGGAAAACTCCGGGCAACTCTCCGGCGTAGCCCGCAGGTGGACCACAACCTCCGGCCGACCTGCCGGCAGACGGAAACGCACTTTGAGTTCCTCCGCGCGCTTGGGGGGAATCTCCAAGATTTGAGCACTGAGTTCCACGGGCCACGGTGCTTCCGGGAATTCTAGCGAAAAAAGAACCCGTTGCCACACTTGGCTATTGTTGTGAACGCGGAGACTGATTTCCCGGCTTTCCTCCGGCTGACAGTACACGAGTCGTTGGTACGGCGTCAAAAGCCAGCGATAATCCAGAAGAGGATAGAACGACTCCTGTTGGGGTGTCCAGCAGCAAAGATCCCGATAAAGATCTTCCTGATTCCAGCGGGTCAGCCCGTCTAAATCTACGCGGAAAGTCCCGGCCGGCAGATACAGTCGCCAGGGATTTTGCGGATCCCTTGCCATAGTCTCCCCCGAAACCGTGGTGCGATAGACCCCATCTTCCGCCGGCTTTAGGGGGGCAACCAACTCTCCCCGAGCATTCCACACACCTGAATCTTCCCCGGGCGCTACATTGCTCCGAATTTCGGCGGAAAAGCCCGACTTCCTGGGGATGAAGCATACCTCGATCGGCCTCTCGGGGCTGTGGAGCACCAATGGCTCCTCGTGCGGAGCATCGCGATGCCCCCGTGACGTCTCGACAAGATACTTCGGGCAATTCGTCCGGAAACTCCAATACATTGCTTCCCCATACCGGTCCTGCGAGACCGTAATATTGAGCACATAAATTCCCTTGCGGGCTACCGGGGCCTCGAGCCGTGCAATCTGAATGGGACCCGGTTTGCCACGCGGCGCCTTGTCTTCGGGGAGGAACACTTCGGCCAAAACCTCGCGATCCGGTCCGGCCAAAATCGCACGCAGCTCGGTGGGCCGATCGCTCCGGTTGAGTTCCTGTTTCTGGACTTCGATGATGAGCGTGCCGGCTTCCGCCAGGAAGTAAGCGCCCCCACATCCGCCCATCGCTAAGCCGACCGCCGCCGGCCCGAACGCTAACTCCTGTCTGACGGGAAAATTGGAAGGCTGATTTGCCCCTCCTTCGGCCGCGGTAAACAGAAGGCCGAACAGAAAAATCGGCGCCAAGCTAGTGCAAAAGGCCATCTTTGAGAACCTGGCTATAGGGTGAGAACTTCGCACGGCTCGTGCCTCCATTTAATCAAGGCTACAGACCTTAAATTAACGAGTGGTACATCCCTTAATTTAACGAGTGGTACATCCCTTAAATCAACGAGGGGTACGCACCTCAAATGAACAAGCAGTACACACCTCAAATGAAGGACGGATACACGCCTCAAAGGAAGGTGTATAAACTTCAGAGACGTTCACCGCCGGTAAGTGGAAATTGAATCGGAGGGCAATTGTGGTTTCGGGCAGCCAAAGTCAGATCGCGAGGTATGTTTAACGTGGGGTATAGTTTGACAGCATGTTTCACTTGGAAGACTGCTGAGGACTGTGTCGGTTCGGCTCGGAAGATGGTGTGACCATTGGACGGGAGGGCTCCACCTCGGCCAAAGCTTAAGCCCCCCAACCGTGGCTCACTCCTCGAAAGCGGTCTTTACCGTGGAGGAATATTCCCCGTTTTTATAACGCGATTTTTCCTTCGGAGTTACGCGGAAACCAGGGCTGCCTGTTGCCCGGTGCCAAGTTGCTAAAGCTCTTCGAAACGGCACTTCAAGATGAAAGGCAGCAATACCCGGCACATTATCCTGAATGCTCGGACCCCAACACAAAAACCGCTGCCAAACGGGATTGAAGGCTTCGTTCGCATGAAGTCTTTGCGCCGATCCTAACTCCGAGATGCGGAAACTTGTTTTTTCGGGGAATATTTGTTCGGCCTTTGAGAAAGCTTTTACCTGAGGGCCACGCGATTGTAAAGCCTTAAGCAAATCCGAGTGCGGCTGGAATTTGGGGCCAGGTACCTTCCCGCCGATCAATCGCGGCCGCGAAAGTTGCCGAGTTTATCTCTCGTGTCAGGCGTCGGTAAGAAGAATAAGAAGAATATTCGTATGAGGTGTTCCTAATAAGACTGAGGGATTTCCCAATAAGACTAAGGGATTCTTGAAAGAGTGCAAGAACTTCCCTTAAAGGTGGATGATCCGCGTTGCTGGCGATTGATGCGTTGTCCATACGGCCTCTTTTGCTGTGCAAGAACGAGCAAGAAGGAGACGGCTTGGTCGCTGCCTCAATCTTCGCTTGTCCCGAGACCACCCGTGATAGGGGAGCGAAGATCCGGCGTGCGAAATCAAGCTCCGCCTGTACCCGGGGTGCCCCGGCGGCCCATTCGTGCCCAAGTCGCTCGGTGGTGCCTTCATCAAAACCGCAGTTAAGCAAAATGCCGCACTCAGGCAAGATGCCGCATTCAAACAAGATGTCCCATGCAAGCAAGATACCGCATGCAAGCAAGTTGCCAAGTGCAAGGGAGATCTCAGATATAGGCAAGTTGCCACGCGCAACGAAGTTGCGGGGCGTAACCAGGATGCCGCCCGCAAGCAGGATGCCGCATGCGACTCATCCACGAAAGAGGATAACTGCAACGCTCGGCTAGCCCAGCCCGTATTTGGCCAGTTTGTCGCGGAAAGTGGAAAGCTTCATTCCTAATCGGGCCGCGGCCGCCGTTTTGCTTCCTCCGGAAAGTCGCAGTGCTTCCTCCAAAAGCTGCTTTTCGGTGGATTCAATCGCGGCCTGGAAGCTGCTGCGCGCCCCGCCGGAAGCCGCCACCGACAAGCCGATTTCGCTGCGGAGTAGTTCCGCCGTAATTTCGCCGCCGCCCACCAGATATGCGCGCTCCAAGGTGTGGAGAAGCTCGCGGACATTCCCCGGCCAATCGTGCTGCTGCAAAACCTCCACGGCCTCCGGCTCGATTTGTGCAGGTTTGTCTCCTTGTCGAATCCGCTTCAGAAAATGGTTCACAAGCACCGGGATATCTTCGCGCCGCTCCCGCAACGGCGGGATATTCACCCGGAGCACATCGAGCCGGTAGTAGAGGTCTTTGCGAAAGCTTCCCTGCTGAATCTTCTCCAGCAGATTACTCTTGGTGGAAGCGATGATGCGAACATCGGCGTGAATCGGTTTCGATCCGCCCACGCGTTCGAAGATCTTTTCTTCAATGGCCCGAAGCAGCTTCGCCTGATGCTCCAGAGGGATATCGTCGACATCATCCAGGTACAAGGTCCCTCCCTGAGCGAGGTCAAAGCGGCCTTTCCGCTGCTGTTCTGCTCCCGTGAAGGAACCCTTTTCATGTCCGTAAAGTTCACTTTCGATTAAATGCGGGGGAAAAAGCGTGCAGGCAACCTTCACAAAGGGGAAAGCGTGCCGATGAGAATTGCGGTGAATCACTCCCGCAATCAGATCTTTGCCCACCCCTGTCTCGCCGCACAGAAGCACATTGGCGTCGCTACGTGAACATATTTCCACCATGCGCCGCACGCGCGCAATCACGGGCGAGCTACCCACGATTGCCTGATCGATATCGGCCGAAGCCACCTCCATAGGCGGCCGTCTGAGCGGAGCCGGTGCCTGCTTTTCCCGCTCAATTCGCGCGACAATGGGGAAGATATCCTCGTTGCGAAACGGCTTGGTGACAAAGTCGTAAGCTCCCAGCTTCATCGCCTCGACCGCCACCTGAATACTTCCGTAGGCCGTCATCATGATCACCTGGACGTCGGCTTGGTCCCCCTGTTTGATCCGCCGCAAAAGTTCCAAACCATCCACCTTGCGCATCTTTAGGTCCGTCACCACCACGTCGATTCGGCCTTGCTGAAGGAGCCGCCAGGCCTCTTCGCCGTCGGCCGCCGTGACCACTTCGTGCCCTTGGGTCGCCAGGTCATCGGCCAGGGTCACCCGCTTGATCTTTTCGTCATCGACTACCAGAATCCGCATAAAGCCGTTTCTTGTTTCCGGGCTAAAGAGCGATACGATGTTCGTTTACCGCAGCTTCCCGACTGTACCTCTTAACTTTCTAACGCCATTCCGACACCTTCGCGTGGGTGAAAGGTCAACGCCTTGAAAAACGCCTTGAAAGAGCTGAGGAGGCTTTCCTCGTGAACCATGGCTCATGCCGTGCTCGTCAAGAGCCTCTCATGCCGAACTCGTGAGGAATGCCTCAAGCCCAACTGAAATTCCTCCGAAAAATGCCGTGCTTCAAAGTGCATGATTCTACCGAGGTTGTGATCGGCGGTTTGACGCCGGTTCACCCGAGGTTATCCTTCCGTGCTATAAAATCCTTTGTTATGAAGGCTTTCTGCTTTTGGGAAGCGCAGCTCCTTAGGACCGATCCGCTCGCCGAGCAAGCAAAACCACGCTTGGCAAAGCAGATCCCAAACTCAACAATGGCCCCTCCCAAGCCCAATCGCGGTGCTATGAACCCCGGGCTGTGCCTATAAATGCCGCGGAACTTTCGGCCTTTTGTGGCCGATAAGGGTTCAGAACGACGGTAAAGGTCGATCCGTGCCCCAAGGCACTGCGAACCTCGATTCGTCCCCCCATTTCGCTAATCAGCATCCGGCACAAACTCAACCCGAGCCCCGTCCCCCCGGCATCGGCCCGAGTTGTGTAGAAAGGCTCAAAGATTTTCTCCAGCTCAGAGCGCGGAATCCCTACCCCGGTATCGCTTACCTCAATGGCCACGGAGTTCAGTTGGTCGTCGTCCCGATGTCCCAGCGTTCGTGTCCGCAACGTTAAGGTCCCCCCTTGCGGCATCGCGGCCACCGCATTCGTGCAGAGATTGAATAGCACCTCCTGCAACGTATAGGGATCGCCCTCCACAAGCGGCACTTCCCGGAGATCGGTCTCGATCCGAATGCCCGGTCCCGGGCTACTTCCCAGCACCGCTAAAGTACTCTCGACGGCGGCATTGACATCGGTTGGTTGCAAGGTGATTCCGTGCGGTTGGGCAAACGCTTGCGCCCGTTTTGCCGTCCGCTCGATCCGCTCCAAAGCCTCGGCCATAAGCCGCACGTATTGGCTCAGTCGTCCATCCCCTTTAACCGCCTCGCCAATCCGCCGCAATCCGTTCTGCAACCCATCTAGGGGATTGGCGATCTGATGGGCAAACCCGGCCACCAATTGACCAATCCCCACCATTTTCTCCTTCTGCCGAAGCATGGCGTGAGCACGATCGACATACCGCCGGATCGACACGCTGAAATACGCCGTGATGAACAGTGCCGTGCAAAAGGCCGCAAAAAGCCCCAGCAAATGCAGCTCATCAAGCGGCGGTGGTCCTTGGGGATAACTCGGCAATCGTAAGGGAAAAGCGGGAAGCCACCCCGAGTATTCGCCCCACATCACAAATCCCACCATCGCCGACACAATCCCAGCCAAAACATACGGAATCGCGCCGCGAAGGTACATTCCCGCAATGAGCATGTGGAATACGAAATAGATCAAAAAGGGATTTCGGGGCAAATCGGCAAAGTACAAAAGGAGCGTTAACGCCAAACAATCCAGGAGGATTTGGATCAGGATGCTCCGCTCCGTCTGAAAGGCATCCCACAACCCTGCCTGCCGATGGACCCAATTAAACACCGCGTTATACGCCAACATCCCTAGGGCCACCCCGAAAAGTGGCCAAGGATTCACCACAACCTCCAGCACCCACGCGCTTACCGCGGTTACCGCAATCACCCCAAGGCATGCAATCCACCGCAGAGCGACAAGCCATCGGGCAGCTTCTGGCGGTAGTTTCATGGCAAATTGGCTGACCTTAAAAAGTCATAAAACGCGGCCATTTTCCGCCTTCCGGCCCCCTACCCCGGGAGCCACTTGAGGGAACTGACCACACGAGAGGTTTGCGTTTCTCTTTCGATTTTGCAACTTTTCAAGCTCCGAAGATCGTGCTCAGTGTTTCCATGTACTACGATGTATTTCGAGCTGTTACGAAGTAGTACGAGGTACAGCGGCGTAAACGGTCGGCCTTCAGGCCATATTCCGGCCGAAAACCCGGTGCCTTAAATAATCATGGGAAACCGGCGGATTCCCCGCGTTGAGGCCTTGCGAACCCCTTTCATTAATCTTTTGACATCGTGTACTTAATTATTCTTTCGACATTGCGCATTTAATACGACATTGCGCATTTAATAATAGTAGACGCGAGTTTGTCATAGAAGGCGCCAGTTTACCGCCGCAAAGTGAAGCACTTCCCCCGCCAAACCGTTGGCTGCGTATAGAAGCGGCTATCCTGACCGACTTTTCCCTAGCACAGCAGAACTGCCGTCTTTTCATCTTGAGAGGATATTTTCCTCCGGCTTGAGCCGATATTTTCCTCCGGCTTTTCATCCGGGCGGCCAACCAAACTTTCGCCCCGCCACCATGTGGAAATGTACGTGCATGACCTCTTGACCGGCATCCGGGCCGCAATTGACCACCACACGGTACCCACCGGTAAGCCCTTGCTCGGCGGCTATCGTCCGCATCGCCACGAAAAGGTGCCCGATGGTCTGAGCATCCGCGTCGCTTAAGTCATTGAGTGTTGGAATGACCCGTTTGGGAACCACCAGCACATGAAACGGTGCCTGGGGGCGAATATCCTTGAATGCGATACACTCGGCATCTTCGTAAACGATTTCCGCCGGAATCTCACGGTCGATGATCCGCTGGAAGACGGTCTTCTCGGCCATAATCGTTCTCCAATGATTCAGTGCACGGTCGGTTGATTTTCGGTCCGATTATGCGCAAGAACCTCGCGCTTTCAAAGAGCCTGCCCCTTTCGGCGTCCGAAGTCTGACTTCGGCAAAAATCGCGGCAGAGAAACCATCGTGGGACGGTAACCCATTTCCGATCTGCGTCCGCGCCTGTTTATGTGCCGATCGAACGTTATGGGTTTGAGTGACCACCTGGTTGCGCGGGAGAACTTGCGCCGGGATTAGGCTCAGGCTCATGATGGCCATAGCCCGCGGGGCTTGCACAGGGCTTCCTTAAGGTTTACAGGGCTAAATTCTTGAGGTTAGCAGAGCTAGATTGGGGTTAAGAGCCAGATTGGGGTTAAAGGTCAGCCGAAACCCAGTGGGGGGCAGCGTGTAAATGCTCCAGATGCCTCAAATCCGGGCGGTGCATTACTAGCAGACACCCAGACCTAGACAGGGCCAAAGAGCCGATTACTTGCAAATGGTCCGCATATCTCGCAAACCATCTCGGAGAGGTGCTGAGTGGATCCGGTTATATGATTCCGGCTGTTATATGATTCCGGTTGTGTGATTCTCATAGCGGGGATTCCACGCGGATGGCCTCCGGCAGTAGAAGATTGGGAATCCCCGCAAAAATACCGAAGAAAAGCTTTTCATTTCGGCAGATCAATCCCCCCTCCAAACTCTCCGTGACCTGAGAGCCGTTCAGCGTACGTAAGTTTTTGGCCTTCACTTGCTCATTAAGCTCGGCCACCAAGTTAGGGTCCGCCAGCTCCAATGCCCCCCGGCATCCGGGACATGCAAAGATCTGAAGCAATTCCGCATCAATCATGGGGTTTTTCTCCGAGGTCGCTCACAGCATTTCGGGATGCCTTTCAACGCGAATAGATACCAACGCAGTGGGTTTGAGAAAAGCCATTGGATCCGCCTCGCACGGATTTCACCGGAAGGATGACGGATTTCACGGGAAAGATGAGGTAGGGAACAAGGAAGTCCAGTGCCTTCGGCGGTTGATCCCTTTTGGCCGCCCGGTAACTCGCATATTCGCTGGCTTCAAGCTGGCACATTTCAGCCGGACCCTATCTCACGAAGTATCCCGCAGCGATTTGGCCCGCTGAAACTTTCCGAAAACAGCGGGTGATCGCCTGCGCTTGACCCGGGCTAGCCGACGTTTGAAGTATCCGGGGTTCATGCTTATATTGGGGGAAGCAGGGCTCCGGGGTACGAGATACGAGAATTGCCAGAAGTTGGTTGCACTCATGGGCTGCGGCTTACGCTGCGCTTTAAAACCTGTGATTTTGAGTCGAAAATTTCTCCCTGAAGTGATCAAAAATCCGGCCTCGGGAATCGGGGGCGAGATACGAACTAGTTATCATTATTTCAAAGATGGTCATAATTGTCATTGTGGAGTTGGGCTTGGGGTTTCGATTCCGCAGGTGAGCTTCGATCCAGAGGATAATCTGCGGTTTTTTGAGTATTGGAGCAAACTTTGCTCGAGAGAAGTTTACGGAGTTACTCGAGAGAAGTTTACGGAGTTATCGGTAACCATATTTCAGCGCATTGCCGATTTCAGCGCATTGCCGCCGGAAACCAACACCGAGGAAGAAATAAATTTGGTAACTCAGCATTATACTTCGAGGATTGGATGTTGTTTTTCGGCAACTCGCGCGGGCGAGGGAGTTGTTTTTTGGCTACACAAAGCTTTCGATAAGTGTTGGGGGGGTCAACTTTTTGACCTTAGTTTTGCTTTGAGTTTGATTTTGCTTTTCGCGGTAAGCTTGATTTTGCTTTGAGCTTACTCAGGTTTTACTTTGACCGGAATCACGGGGGGCCAAGGGGCTTTTCTGAATTCCAAAGGATTTTTGGTTTTTTGAATGCGCAAGGACATTTGATGATTTTTTGAATCTGAAGGACATTTGATCAAGGAGGAACACGAAAAACGTGATCATATTACTTACCAATGATGACGGGATATATGCCCCGGGTTTAGCGGCGTTGGAACCTGAACTCCGGAAGTTGGGCGATGTCTTCGTGGTGGCTCCCATGCATGAGCAAAGCGGTGTGGGTCATGCCATCACCTACTTGACTCCGCTGATCGTTAAGGAAGTGTTCGTCGGCCAGCGTCGCTGGGGTTGGGCGGTGGAAGGTAGCCCGGCGGATTGCGTGAAAATCGCCGTGAGCGAGATTTGTCCACCTCGTCCGGATTTGATCGTTAGCGGCATCAACACCGGGTTAAACGCGGGAATAAACGTCCTTTACTCGGGCACGGTGGCTGCGGCTATCGAAGGGGCTTTCTTCCGAATCCCGAGCATCGCGGTTTCGCTGGAATACGACGACAATCCGCGCTTTGATCGCGCGGCGAATATCGCCCGGCAAATTATCGAGCAGCTTTGGCAGCGAAAGGGACCGGAAACTCAGCTTTTCAATGTGAATATTCCGCAGGCGGCATTGACCAGACCGGCTGAAGTGCGGGTAGTGCCCATGGATGTTAATTTGTACAGCGAGCGGTATGAAAAGCGACTCGATCCCTATGGGCGGCCTTATTACTGGTTGGTGGGAACTCCACCGAAACCGGCGGAAGATGGTGAGACGGATCTTTCGGCTTTAGCGCAGGGTTATGTCACGGTGACGCCCCTTCGCTACAATATGACTGAAGAACGGGCTCTGATCCGACTTCGGCAGGAGGGCTTCGTCCTTCGTGAAGAGCGGATGTCCGATGCTCCCGGACCGCCCGAGACTCCAGGTCCCCTGCCGGGACGCGCGCGGCTTGGGCCCCGGGGGCGACGCTCTGTTGCCAGTGACACGACCGGCTAGAGCGTAAGGGTGGGGTTAACACACAGAAGGAGGCGTGGGTCATGGCGGGGAAAAATCGTTCAACCTCGTTGCCCTGGATTCTGATTGGCGGGATCTTACTGAGTGCTGCGGCCGGTTGTGCGGAGGGGGATGGCTACTCGACCAAACGGCCGCAGATCCGCACGGAACGTTACGGGGTGGTCACCAATCCGCAAGATTTGGCCCAACCGGCTAGTGCGCCTACTACCGGCACCACGGGGACAAGCGGCCCATCCAGCGTGGCAACAACCCCAAAGCCAACTCCGGGCACGCCGGCCGCAGGAGGAACACCCCCCGGGGTGGAGGGGGGGAGCCGCTCGGATGTCGCCCCACCGGCGGCAGCTCGACCTGGAGCACCGCCGCCTCCTGAGGCACCGGCTCCCGCCGGCGATTCGGGCCCCCCACCCGGCTATCAGCGCGAACGGGCGACGGTTGGTGCGACCGGCAAAGGAAATTATCGCCCGGGAATCCTCACCACACCGCTATCCGTGTATTGGCGGGCCCAAGAACGCATTATTTTCGAAAATCAGATTCCTCATGCGATGAATCTTTACCATGCAACGCATGGGCGTTATCCGAGGTCGCAAGAGGAATTTGAGCGGGAAATCCTTCAAGCCAACGGCATTCGATTGCCCACGTTGCCGCCGGGTCATCGCTATGTGTACGACCCGAATTCGGCCCAGCTTATGGTCGAAAAACCCCAGTAATTCGGAGGCGGCTTCAATTGGCATGCCGGTTGCAGCTTAGAAAGTGAAAAGGGCTTGATATCGCCGATTAGCTGGGTCTCTAAAAAGTTGTTGATTCGGCAATTGCATCGGCTGCATCCACAAATCTAGTTCCAGGGGTTAATTCCATCTTCGGTACCGAATCAAGAAGTTGACCCATAGAGTGATTCGTAAATTTCCGGCTCCTTAACGAAATCTCCTTGAGAATTGCCGCAAATTCTTTCACGCTCAGCAAGGGGATTGCTGGAGGCACTTTTACGGGGCCCTTAAATTCGGGGCTTGCGTAAATGCCGCGATTGTCCTCCCATCGGGCGGGAACCAGAAATTGCCGCGAGCTACGTTCCGCAGACGGGAAGACGATTCGAATTGCGGTTTCAACCGTGTCGAACCGCACTTTCAACCGCGGAAAACCGTAGGTTTGCCTGAAGAAAAGAATCTCAAGAGAAGGAAAGAATCTCAAGAATTGATGGGGCTTTTTGCCAAACTCTCATCATGGCGTCGGTTGAATCTCTAATCTTTGCGTCGTGGTAGTCACATCATGTTTCTCCGAAATCTTGGCTATCTCGCGGGACTAGCCGTGGGGTTGACGGTCGCGATTGCGGGGTCCGCAGAGGCCTCGAAGTGGCTATTCATGCCGTCGAATTATTCTCATACCCCGGACGGCCAGTCGCGGGTCGCACAGTATCGGCCACTCCCGGAGCCGGTAGCCCGGTATGACCCGACTTATTCCCAAAGCGCTTATCGGCACACAGAAAGTCACCTACGTGGGGGGCGGAGCGCGGATCGGCTTCACATCGTCGAAACTTGGGGCCTCGGGGAGTATCTGCGTCCTTACGGCGAATGGGAAAGGCCGTTCCGCGAGGGGGCAACGCCCTTCGGTCCCTGGGGTAATCCCCAAGGCCCGTGGACCACTCCGTTTGGTTCGTGGGTAAATCCTTATGGGCTGGGGCGGCTTCCCTACCCTCCGTGGGGGATTGTTTGGCCGTGGTTTTGGTACGGAACACCAGGCCCGGTCCCTAGCCCGTCTCCTAATCCTTCGAGCAACCCTTGAACCAATCTCCAGATTGCGAGGCGTTGAAACACCCTCGTCTAATGGCTGTGCGGTCTTCTTCCTGTTTTTGGCCGATCATTTCCTATGGAGGTGATCTTTAATCAATTTGCGCTAATTACGAGCAAGGTGCGTATTTCCCCTTCAACAAAGTGGGTATTCCTGGTTTAAGAAGCTCCATATTCCCGGTTCGACGAGGTGGGTATTCCTGCTTAAAGAAGCTACGTATTCCGGGTTCAACAAAGGTTTGTATTACCTAGCTCGATAAGGTTTGTATTACCTAGCTCAATAAGGTCTGTATTCCTGGATAAAAGCTGGATAAAAGAGGCCTGTATTCCTAATTGGAAAAGTTCCGTTTATTCCGGGTGCATAAACCCGTGTGTACCCGGATGCACGGTGATGACGACCCACCAAAAAGGGGCCCCCCGCCAGCACCGGTAAAGCATCGAGACCGGCAAAATAGATGGCATGGGAAGAGTGGCGAATTTCTAGCGGATACCCGGGTGAATTTGTCGCGGGTTACCTAGAATGCTGAAATTAAACCTTTTGCGACATTTTGTAGCCATAGGAATTCTGGTGGCTTTAGGATGGTATCTCCTCTCGCAGTACGGCCCTCAGTGGTTGGAGGGCACACGACGGAGCGTTTCCTTCGGGCAAAATCCTGAGCAAACCTCCGATCCGCTTCAGCCTCCGCTGCCACCGCCGCTCAATATATCGGAGAAGCGGACCATTCGGTTGGCGACCTTTTACCCGGGGCCCTTAGAAGTGGCACGACTTCAGGATGAGACATTCCGCGATCAGATGGTGCGCATTATCAGGGAATTTGACCTGGTCGCGGTTCATGGGGTTCGGTCGCGAAGTTTGGCCCCGGTTCTTTCGCTGGTAGAGCAGATCAACGCACGAGGAAGTTACTATGATTTTGCCGCGGCAGTCGGCCCGGTGGAGGATAGCGTCGTCCAATTCAGTGTGCTTTTCTTCGATCAACAAAGCTTGGTGATCGACCGCAGTACGGTGCGAAAAGTGGAAGATCCGCACGGACTTTTCCGTTGGAAACCCTGGGTTGCCTCGTTGATGACCCGCGGGGTAACCCCTGCGGAGGCCTTCACCTTTACGGTGATTTGTGCCCAGGTGGACCCGATGAGGACGGCTCAAGAGCTGGAGCTTTTGGCGGTCGTCTTCCGCGCGGCGAAAAACGACGGACGAAACGAGGATGACACCCTGCTGCTGGCTCATTTGGCCGCGGACGAACTTCAGTGGCAATCGCTGAAGCAATTAGCGCGGATTGTGCCGGTTTTTTCCGGCGTGCCCACCGCTTCCCGAGCAGCACGTTGTGTAGATAACATCTTGTTGGATCGAATAGCCACAAGGGAATTCACGGGCCGCGCGGGGGTACTGGATCTCGGTCGTTTCCTGCAACTGCCGCCCCTGGAAGCCGCCGAGCGATTCGCATTCTTTCCCGCTTGGGCCGAATTCAGCGTTTTCGAAGGGGGTGAACCGGGGTTCGTGGCCCAATCGGAATCACGGGGGACAATGGCCCGGTAACGGATTTTGATCTCTGGAAGTATTCAACTTGAGATCTCTTGCAGTATCTGGATCGATGGCGTTTGAGCGGGCTAATCCGCGCAACATCCGTCGTCAAGACACGCAGAATCCGGTTGCGACCAAGGGTTCCTTGTCGCCACGATAGGGGTGATCCCCACGAGATCACGGGAAGGGGCACGACTCACCGATCGAGAAATTTCCTTTCCATTCTTTCCTTGTCTTCCGAATTTCAATTGACGCCGTTTCAAGATGTAGTGACGTTGCGCACGATCCGTTGAGGATGTAGCGATGGTGCGCACGATTGCGTGAGGATGCAGTGTGAGGATGCCGTGATGGTCGGCAGGATTGCATGAAATCGCGGCGGGAGTGATTCTGCCGCCGGAAAAAGGCTAGCTATCGCTGGTCAAGATGATTGCGAAATTCCTCGTACAAGCGGATCGCATCATCGGACGTAAGACCCCTACCCACCACAAGTCGTACGTGACCGATGGCCGATTGTCCTGCGGGGAAGTCCTGCCCGAAAAGGGAAACATACAAAGAGCGGTGACTTTCGCCGCTGTGAGGCGTGTAAACGGCAAAACACGTCTTGGGCGATGCCATGAGTACCGCCGTCCGCCCGGAGGGCTCATCCACCCGAAGGGCTAACGGTGCCGCCATGAGCTCGTGAATTGCCCAGGTGACAGGGCTGGGAGGCCGAAGCCATCGGCCATCTTGAATCAATTGGGCCGCCACTTCGTCCCCCGGAAAGGCTTGCCATCGACCGCGGTCCTCGGTGGCCTCGATGAAGCGAGCTTGACCCGACGGTGTCTTCGCGTAGACCATCGACTTGTCAAAACCGGCGAAATACGTGGCCACAAAGACCTCAAAGGATCGCAGGGGCCGACGTGCGGTGACGGTGGTTTGAAGGTCGATGATTCCCGGAGCCTGCCACCGATAAACGGCCTTTAAATCGAAGGGGTGCTCGGGATCCGCCGACCAAACGATCTCCGCTGCCCCATGATCCAGAACTCGCCGAGTACTGGCCCAATCCCACGCTGCCGGGCCGTACCGGACCTGGGCATCAAGTAGTCGATAAACCGAAAGCCAGCCATAAGGTCCTGAAAGAATTTCGCCTGTGGGGGCGGCTTGGACCGACACAAGCCCCACCGAGCGGTTTGCATCCCCGAGTTTGCCGCGAAGTAATCCGGTATCAAATCGCAACTCCCCCGACTGAATGAAAAACCCTAAAGGCTCATCTGCGGAAAGGCTCTGCATCTCCCAGAAAAGCGTCGCCAGAAAGAGGCTCGCTACGATCTCGAAAGCTACCCGAGCGCGAGTAACGTGAATCGGTTTCATCGTTCCCCCTCACGGCATAGTAACCGTACTTCGATCGGTTAGAATGGGGTTTTCTTTTGCAATCCGGTTGTCTGCGCGCCGCCCTTTTTCCAGTTGTTGCATCGGGTTCAGTACCTGGCAAGTCAAAAAAGGATTTAGGTCGGCATTCGAAGCCGGGCAACTTTCGCCAAGAGGCGACTCGGCTTGGGCCATTCATCGCGACAAACTTTAGGGGCTTTTCCCGAGCCGCCACGGTATTACATGAAAAGCTGGTGCCACCGGAGAACAAAAAGGTCAAGCGGAAGATCTCACCGGATCGTACACCATGAAGTTGGGCCCGAGGGGTGTAGAAAGGATCTGGGGGCCCAGTCGCGCAGTAGAGAATTGCGATTGACGATTCCTCCCCGAAAAGATACTCTGGTGAATTGCATCTATTCGGATGGCTACGGGGCCGGTGTGCTTGCGGGTTTCTCAAGCGGGGGAGAGTACGCAGAGGCCGGATTTGCCGCTCCGCTGGCACGGAGACAGAAGTCGAACCTTCGAAAGGCTTTCACGAAAAGCTAACTTCGGCTTTTTGCTCCCTTTTTCCGAAATTTCGTCGCTTTATTCTGAAGATATCGGCAACGGTGTAAAGGTTCCTGCGAAGCAAGAACTCATGCTATGGGTAGAGCCTCCGGGTAGGGATTACCGCTACCCGTAGAAAGGAAAGCCGAGACCGCCAACCATCGTAAAAAACTCATCGTAACAAAGCAATCGAAAAGAATTCTAAGAAACGAAACGGATTAGAGCGGTAAGAAACGCTAAAAAACGAAAGCAAGAGCAAGGCTGAAAACTGTAAGAAGCGCAGAAGAAACAGTCGAGCGAGAAGCTGCAAAACCAATCGCCCCATCGTAGCAAATCTTTGACGATGCGAGCTATTCAGAGACAAAGTGCGGTCGGTTCGGCGAAAAATCCGAGGGTCTTGCCGTGGTAATTCGGCCCGGCTTCTAACGAGCGGAAAGCTCATCCATCTGAACCCCGGGAGCGAAGCGGCAACCCGAAGAAGCTGCGGAGAGCAGGCGAGCAAAGCTTTGGATTCGAAGGAATGCAGGCCGAACTGAGCGCAAGCCGTTTGAGCTCTGAGGGCATTGCTCGGGCTTCGATCCTGGCCGCCGTGCTGGCTCTGGGGTTGGCTTCGGCGATCGCGCAAGGAGTTTTAATCGCCACCGCGCCGGTCCCTGCCCGGGATTGCATGGTTTATATCGGGGAGGCTCAGCAGATTTGGCGGCTGGGGATTCGCACGGCGCTCACCGCGCAACCCGCCGAGCCTTTATTCCCAAGCTTGGTGGCATTCAACTACGGGCTGCTTTCACGCATCTGGGGCCAATCTCCCACGATTTGGGTCATCAGTGCGCAACTTGTGGCCGGTACTAGCCTGGTGTTTGCCACGGTCCTTTTGTTTCTTCTTAGCTTGCCGGTCGTTGGTTTCTGGGGTGCGATCGTAGCTGCGAGTTTTTTCGCAGTTCTGCCCGAGGTTGCCCGGCTGGGCGCTGCCGGGATCACCGATGCGCTCCACATCGCTTTGTTTTGCCTAGGATATTGGGCGATTATACGTTATTTGATGCCTGCCCCCGGCCAGGTGCTTGCTTCCGATCCCACCCCCCCGCATGCCGCCACGAGCGGAGTAGACGCCTCCGCGCGATGCCTATCCACCCACTTGAGCGGCAATGGGGCTTTTAAGGTCACGGGCTCACCTTTTTGGCTTCTTTTAGCCGGTTTGGCGACCGCTTGTGCGGTGTTGACTCGGCGCGAATCCCTCGTCTTGGTCGGCGTGACTACCTTGTGGTTGATCGGTCGAGGATTCTGGGGATTTTTTTGCGAGACTGCGCCGCATGCTTCTCGGCTTCACACAAAGCGCGATCAAAAAAAATGGGAGGGAGGGGGGCTTCCCAGGATCACCACACTCTCGCGTCTTTTAATGCGGTATGGTGTACCCATGATCAGTTGGTTTGCGGGCCTTGCGATCCCGTGGGGCATCTATTTCCAGGTGGTCGGCGCCGTTTCGCCTGCGATGATGATCCGCCGGCTACTTGAAAGCCCCTCCATGGCTTGGTCGTGGGTGAATCCGCCGGATCTGAATTCCATTTCCCCGAGTTGGCTTTTGCCCGGCAAGGTCGGGGAACATGCTTTTTTGGAATTGGTCCGTCTCTCCCCGCAGGCTGATACCGAACAAGTTGAGAAGTGTCGCTCTGCCCTTCGCTTGGATCCTGCGGCGGAGGTGGAGCCGGTCGATTTTCGTTGGTTTAATCGGGAAGATGTTCCGTCATGCTCCGGCTTGACCCGAGCCTTTTGGCGATTTGTGAAGGAGTTTTGCGATCTACTTGGTTACGTGCCGATTGCTTTTGCCGTCGTCGGTTTTATAAGCGTGCTCCATCGGCTTATGGTGTGTGAGACATTCGCCCTTTGCCTTGCCGTTGCCTTCGCCTTGGCGATTATGGTTTTTTCAGCCGCGAACGGTTACTTGGAAGCGAGGCATTTGTTGACCCTCGGAGTGCTTGCGATTCCCCTTGTGCCGCTGGGTATTGAACGGGCGTTCAAGAAGGGACGCTGCCTGACGATTGTATTGATCCTGTTAAGCTTGGGAATCATCCTCCACGAGTACCAAGCCAAGCTCCCCCTCAATCATCGCGATGCTGCGCACCGTCAAGCGAGTTTTTTCCTGCGGCAGTTGCCCAGCGAAGAAAGCTGGGTCATCGACACTCAACGGTTTGCCAGTTTTTGGGCCGAAAAACGCCTTTGTCCGTACGAGTTTTCATATCCATTCCTGGGGGTTCCAAATGTTCACTACTTAGTGCTGGAACGTCGCGATCTCAAATACACCAATCCCCGCTCGGCCGCGCTGCGTTTGATGGTCGCGGTGGCTGCCGAGCCGATTGCAGTCTTCGGCCCCAAGTCTGACCTTAATGAGAAAAGGTTCCAGCATTTAGGAGCGCGGACTAATTGGTGGGGAATCCGGGCCGATACGAACACGGTCATTGTGTACCGATGGGATCCCCTGCGTTGGCGGCGATGGTGGCTGAGCCGGCTTAAACAGACCGACGACGCGGCGGACGATAGGGCACCCTTAGTTGCGGAAAAGCCGGCGCTATCTCGGTAGCAAACCGATTCTGCCTGCGAAGCGTAAGCTCTGAGAGGCACGAGTCGATCCTGTCGTGTTATCCGCGGGATTTTTCAGGCCGCCTCAAGATCCTAACTCCCGATGACACTTGGGGTTGAGCCCGGCAGATGAGCGAACGAGTTGGTAAATATTTGGGTTGCCCGGATGTAACCACCCATATCCAGGACTTGCGTTAGCCCCCTTTCCGCTTTTCCTTCGTTCTTCTTAGGTCCCTTGGCCTCGGGGAACGAGAGGTAAGTCGAGTGCGATTCGCGGTTTGCTGCCGACGTCATTTCGCCGGATGTGTCGGCTAGAGTTGTGGCCCAATTTAATCGCGAAGAGCCAGCACATTCACCGGGACCCTTGGCACGAGGCGTATTTCAGCCGCTGTTGAGAGGCAAGTCCTACACCTCAAGCACCTTTTGGTGTATCACTAATTTTGTGCCTTTAGTTAAGAAAAATCTGAACGGGCTGACTCCAGGGTCTTTGGTGTTTAAAATAAAGAGGGCATGACGCCTGCAAATTTCACTTTGCTCATGTGCGTTATGAAGGAAAGCGGTTCGGCGGCATGATACGACACGATGGGCGTGTTTTAGAAAACGGGATGGCCGCACCCCAGATTCCATCGTTCATTGTCCCCATCTTCGCTGCCGAATGCTTTCGGATTGAGGGCCGTGAAACGATCGTAGAAATCACAACGGCCGTTTGATAGCGTCGTGTTACAAAAAATCGTGCGAAAGAAAGCGTTCGTCGTTTGTTTGGGCAAATGTTGGTGATCGCTTAAGCAAATGTTGGTGATTTCAGAGGAACCCGAAAGAACTGGTAACAGTAGTATTTGGTAGAAGTTGGTCGGTGACTCTTTTGACTCTGTGTTTTTGACTTTCATGCCGCCGGACTGGAGGATTGCTCCCACGTCCGGGGGCCGAGGCTTTGCCGGCCGCTCGACCCTTTTTTGGCAAGTGCAGATCGTGCCGATCTCGTACGGGCAAGATCGCCCGAGCAAGAGCGGCCACCAATGAGTAGCGTGCTCATGTGGTTTGGAACCTGAAAACACGTTGACCGCCAAGTGATCGTTTCCTTTCGAATCGCCTCCCGCAACGAGCCCCAGAAGCACATTTAGAGACCTAGTTCCCAGGAAAGCAAATCCGTTCCAAAGCCGGCAGTCAGGAGGATTCCGCGAGATTGGCCTGCTGCAGGGCGACGGATGCCCGCCGAATTTAGCCAACGATTTAACGCCGCAGAGTCCAGCCCGGGGTCCGGAAAGCCCCGGCCTAAAGTGTGGGAGAAATCCTGTGGCCATTATTCGCTTCTTAAGAAAAATCGTTTTTTCCAAGATCACGATCTTTTTGGTGATCATCCTACTGATCTTCGGGGGATTCGCTGCGTTTGGGTTGCGGCGTTTTGCCGCTACCGCGGGCAGCACGAACATGATCACCCATGTGGTACAACGCGGAGATTTTGTTTTTGATGTCACCGAAAATGGCAACGTCGAAAGTGCCCGAAATGTAGAAATTATTTCCAAGGTCCGGTCCATGAGTGGTAGCGGGACGGTCATTCTGGAGATTGTTCCCGAGGGAACGATCATCCGGCCTGAGGACTGCATCCCGGAAGATGCGTTCGTGCCCTTGGAGCTGATCAAGCAGTTGGAGGAATATCACCGCCAACACGGCATCAAATTGGCGGATTACAATACCGAGCGTGACCCGCGGAAACGGGAGGATTTGCCCCGGGGGCCCGTGGCCCCTTCAACGGCACCTCCAGAGCGGGAAAAGCCGGCTGCTCCGGAGCGCCCATTAGCAGCCACCTCGCCGTCCTTCCCCGGGGCGGCGGTTCCCACTCAACTGGCGATGGCAGCCCCGGGTGCAACCGCAGGGCCGGCAGTGGCAAGCAACGGTGATGGGGGCCAATCTTCCAATCATGCGGATTCCGCTGGATCCGTTTCCCCCAGCACGCAACCAGCCGCACGCGGCGGCGATCCCCCTGCAACTCCCCAGCAATCCGCCGGTAGAGTGCAGGGTTCGGATCTCAGTGTGCCTTCGGGTGGAGCGGTTCAACAAACGGTAGCTGTTGAAAAGGAGGACGATCGTTCCGCCGGGGCGCGTGCAAGGGGCGGAATGGGGCCGGCCTTGCAGGCAAGCCAATCGCAGGATCCGCACCGGATCAACCCCGCGTTACCGACGCCCCCCCAGGCGGCAGCTCCTGGACCGAGCCCGAGCAATGATGGGAATTCGGGTAGTTTGCCGGCGGGCGGTGCTCCCTCGCTCGGCGGGAGGCCTCCTTTAGCTCGATCTCCCGCGATAGCGCCGGTCCAAGCTTTCGAGGCACCGCGAGGTTTGGCGGCTGATGAGGCTTCATCGAACGGAGCGAATTATGCGCGATCGCCCGGGGCGGTGCTGCCGGTTGTCAATTCCGCCGCAAAAGCTCCGCCGCCCCGAGATCTTTCAGGGATTTTACCGGAAGTGCCAGCCCTTTCCGCGGGAAAACGGGTCCTTACCTTTGAAGATGTGCGGGACAAAATGGTTTTGGTCCGGCTCGATAGTGCGTCGCTTGAAAATCAGCGGACCCAGCAGCAAATCACTTGCGAGAATAGCCGGGCTTCGGTCGTGCAAGCCTTGAGCAACTACGAGGCCGCGCTCATTTCACTTCAAGAGTACCTCGAGGGAACTTATCGGCAGCAGTCGCAGGATCTGCTTTATCAAGAACTCATGGCCGAGGAAAACTTGGCTCGTGCCCAACAATATCTCGACTATAGCAAAGAGTTATACGCTAAGGGTTATATCTCCGAGCGCGAGCTCCAAGCAAACGAATTCGACGTTCAGAAAAAAAGGGTCGAGCTGGATAACATCAAGGCTAAGCGGCGGGTACTGGATCAGTACACCCGGGAAAAGATGGTGACACAACTTCAGGCGGATATCGAATCTGCCCGGGCCCGCCTTGAAGCTGCTCGAAAAAACTACCTGTTAGACATGCAAAAACTCCAAGAAATCGAGCAACAGATCGCAAACTGCACGATCTTCGCCTCTCGGCCGGGACAAGTCGTCTACGCTAACGAACGCGACTATCGTGGAGGCAACACCATCGTGATTGAACCGGGCACGGTGATCCGAGAACGCCAAGTGATCATCCGGCTGCCCGATCCTTCTCAAATGCAGGTTGTTGCGCGGATCAACGAGGGCCGGGTGAGCCTTGTACAGCCGGGGATGCAGGCCCGGATTGTCCTCGACGCCTTTGTCAACCAAGAGCTGCTGGGTTCGGTGCAAGAAGTGAGCGAGTACCCGGCACCAACCTCATTCTGGGCTTCGAACATCAAGGAGTATGAAGCGAAGATTCGCATTGAAAATCCGCCGGAAGGACTTCGCCCGGGCTTTACGGCGCAGGTGAAGATCCGGGTGGCCGAGCAGGCGAACGTCTTGCAGGTTCCCATTCAGTCCGTACTGGAACATGGGGGTAAACATTATCTCATTCTCGTGCGAGGTGAGCAGCTTGAGGCTCGTGAGGTCAAACTGAGCCGCACCAACGAGAAATTTGTGATCGTCGAATCCGGCCTCGGAGAGGGGGATGTTGTCGTGGTCAATGCTCGCGAATTCCGCGACCGGGTCAATTTGCCAAAACTGCCGACCCAATCGGCAGAGCTTTTGTCGGAAGCCGGCGCGGAGCAGGCCCCAGGTGACTCCGCCACCGTCGGAGCACAAGCTGGCCAACCGACACGGGCGGTATCTGGGCCGGGAGCTACGGACACCAGCGGTGCGGACAGCCCACGCCGTGGCCCACCGGGAATGCCGCCGTTTGGTCCGCCTCGATCGGAAGGCGCTCCTGGTCCCGGAGCTCCGCCCTCGGATCAGCAGGCTGGCGGCCCACCGGGTGGAGAACCGCGGGGCGGTAGGCCCGATCCGGCTCAATTCTTCCAACGCCTCGACCGCAACGGCGACGGAAAGTTGGAGAGGGACGAAGTCTCCGGCCCACTACAAGCCGCCTTCAGCATGGTGGATACGAACGGTGACGGGCAGATCGACCAAGCCGAGTTCATGGCCGGTGCCCGGCAATTTGCGCCGCGGGGGCCGCGTCCACCTTCCAGAGACGCCTCTCCATCGCAGCCGGGAGGTGGTGCCCCATGAAATTGGCTGCCAGCGTGCGAAACTTGGTTAAGGATTATCCGCTGGGTGGGGAGATCGTCCGTGCGCTCCGCGGTGTGAGCTTCGATTTGCCCGAGGGCGATTACGTGGCGATCATGGGGCCCTCCGGCTCCGGCAAAAGCACACTGCTTAATTTGCTTGGGTGTTTGGACCGGCCCACGTCAGGCTCGATCATCCTCGGCGACGATGATGTCAGCAAGTTGAGTGATGACGAGCTTTCGGAAATTCGGGCTTCGCGGATCGGCTTCGTGTTTCAATCGTATAACTTGATTCCGCAACTGACCGTTTTGGAGAATATCGAGGTACCGCTATTTTATCAGGGGCGACTGTCGGCCGCGGGTCGTCGGCGTTGTCGTCAACTGGCGGAGCTAGTCGGCTTGGGGGATCGGCTGAACCATCGCCCGTTTCAGCTTTCCGGAGGACAACAACAGCGGGTGGCGATCGCCCGAAGTTTGGTCAATGACCCGGTATTCATCTTGGCTGACGAGCCGACCGGGAACCTCGACTCGGCCACCGCGGAAGAGATCCTCACGTTGTTGGAGCAACTGAACGCCTCGGGAAAAACGTTGATCATGGTGACGCATGAGGCGGATGTGGCAGCCCGGTGCCGACGGGTGATTCGGCTCCGCGATGGTCGAATTGAAAGCGATCGGCTTCAGGCGCCCTCGCGTACCGTGGCTGCGGCGGTGTTCTGATTTTCCAGATCGGTCACTTTTTTTCGGATTGCTTACGCTTATTTCGTGGATTGCAGGGCTCAAATTAAGCCCAAGGCATTGGTGAGTTTTAACGAACTTTGCTGCTTTGCCGAGCCCTCAGCACGAGCGCTTCGTTCTCGTAGGTCAAGGCAAAAGGGTCCCGACGGTTGCAATGAGTTTCATTTGGTTTCGAACTTGGCAGCTAGGGGTTAAGAGCCTTTTGCTCCACCCCTTGCGCTCGGCGCTAACGATCCTGGGTATTTTCATAGGGGTCGCCAGCGTCATTTGGCTCTTGGCGATTGGCGAAGGAATTAGTCGAAAGGCTCAGGAACAGATCGAGCAATTGGGGGCCAACAACATCATCATTCGCTCGATCAAGCCGCCCAGCGAGGTGACCGATCGCACCACCGGGATTGTTCCCTACGGACTTACCCGGGATGATTACGAACGGTTAACCGAGACAATTCCCACGATTGCCCGGGCCATTCCTATCCGGGAATTGCGACGGCGTTTTACTTACGGGGATCGGCTTGTCGATGGGCGCTTGGTGGGTTGCACCCCGGAATATGCCGAGGTCACCAAGCTGGAAGTGGATCGGGGCCACTTTATCACCCATGCCGAAGTGGCGAACAAGCAGAATCATTGCGTGCTGGCTGCCGAGGTGGCCGAGCGGCTCTTCCCCCTTCAAGATCCGATCGGGCGTTCGATCCGTATCGAGAATCATTATTACGTCGTGGTGGGGGTTATGAAGCCCCGCATGCCCACCGCCGGGGTGGGCGGCTCGCTGGCCGCCCAAGAATTTAGCAATGATGTGTATATTCCGATTACCACGTTATGGAGTCGCATCGGGGATATCGTTATCACCCGACGTGCGGGCTCTTTCGAAGGGGAATACCTCGAGCTGAGCCAGATTACTCTTTCCATCGACAAAATCTCCAATGTCTTGGCCACGGCAGAGACCATCAAGGATACTCTGGCCCGCTATCATCGCATGGAGGACTATGGGGTCACGGTACCTTTGGAGCTTTTGGAACAAGCCCGGATTACCCGATTGATGTTCATGGTTTTCATGGGGTTGATTGCGGCAGTCTCGCTGGTGGTGGGGGGCATCGGCATCATGAACATCATGTTGGCCACGGTTACCGAACGTACCCGCGAAATCGGTATCCGCCGTGCTTTGGGCGCGAAACGCCGCGATATTGTGCGACAGTTTTTGATCGAAACCGTCTCCCTTTCTGTGCTCGGGGGTGTGGCTGGGATCCTTGGGGGGTTGACCTGCCCCGTGGTGCTCATGTGGCTTCAGGCCCGATTGATGGATTTGATACCAAGCCTTATGCGGCAATTGCCCGAGGTTGTCCGGGCCGTGCAACCCGTGATTGTCCCCGGGTCAATCCCCCTGGCATTTGGGATCTCGGTGGTCATCGGTGTCATCTTCGGCCTGTATCCTGCAACCCGTGCTGCCGCCATGGATCCGATCGAAGCGCTCCGTCATGAATAGAACCGGGCCATCAGAACTGGGGCAGGATGCGGCGCTAGGGCCCGCCACCTAGCCGCGGCTTGAAGAATCAAACTTGCGGGGCTACTTTGCTTCTCGTTAAGCGATCCGCCGCGAAATGGTTTCCCGGGCATGACAAGCGCTACGGTAAGACGGGTGATGAGAGCGCGCCACACCGATTTCAATGATGAAGCGGAGGATGAGGCGAATTCGCTTCGAGGGAGGAAAGATGCTGCAAACGCTTGGGCGGGTGATCATGCGGGCAGGTGAGAAGCGGACCTCCTTCAACAACCGGCCGTATGCGGCCAACTTTTCACGCGGTGCACCCGACCTGCCGTCACCTATCGTTGCGCGCGAGATAAATTCGCTTTCCACTTCCCCGCTTTAGCCAACAGCTTGGGCTTTCGGAACCGGAAGTGGTCTAAGCCGACCTTGTTCGAGGACCACCCGAGCCATTTGGCGGACTGCTCGCTCGGGCATCTCCGGATAAAGCGGCAGGCACACCAATGCATCCATTAGCCGACGCACCTCGTCGAGCTTCAGGTCCGAACGATCCGCCGGCGGGTCAATGACGGCCAAGCTATGAGTGCGTGCAGCATCGAAGCCTGCCTGCTGGAGGCATTGCGTCAATTCCCCCGGACAATCCGCGAGGATCGGGAAAACCCAATGGGTGCGAGCTCCTGCTTGCCGTCCCGGGCAAAAGACCCGATCACCAAAAAGCTTGAGCAAAAGTTCCCCTTTGGCCGCCCGATCGGCAAGTCTTGCCTGATTAAACTGCTTCAGCCTGCGGTATAACATCGCCAGAAGCGGAGTGCATGGTTGATGGCGGATCCGCTCCAACCAATCAGTGCCCGGAAAGCCCCGCACCGCATTATGAATAATTCGGTCGTAATCGAACCCCCCCAGGCGGCAACCCTGAACGAAAAGCCCAAAAGGCAGCGGGCGACAAATCCCCGTCATGAAGGCGTACTTCAGCAGCGTCCACAGATAGCGTCGCCGGCTTTGCACCGGTTGAGCACTTTGCAACTCGCGCATCCGAGCCAATAGCGCCGGATTTCGAACCGTGAACAACGCGCCGCCGAGCGCCGTCGCCGTCTTGATCGAGCCGAAACTGAACATGCTCACATCGGCCTGTGGGTGCCCCACAAAATCCAGACCGGCGAATGCCTGGGCACAGTCCTCGACCAAAAGCAGCTTATGATCGGCGGCAAATTGGCCCACAGCTTCCATGGGAATCCGCCCGCCGAAAAGATGGGCCACCACGAAGGCTCGAGTGTTCGAGCCCACAAGCCGGGCGGCTTGATCGAGGTTCGGCCCCAAGGTTTCTAAATCGACATCCACCGGTACGGGGATTAGCCCGTGGACCCGCATGATTGCCGCCATGTGCGGAATATTGAGGGCCGTAATCAGTACCTCGCTTCCCGGGGGAAGTGCCAAGGATTGCCACAAAAGATCGAAGCCGCTGCGAACGGACAGACAAGCCAAGGCTTCGCCCGAGGCGGACCAAAGCCGCTCGAGGCGGTCGCGCGCCGCTTTTGCATCCATCGGACGCACCGAGTACGTGATCCCCGCCAGAATGTCACGCAGCCGGATGTCGAAGCGTTTTCGGGGCCACATGCTCAAGTCATTCCGCATCTTGCTATCAAAAAGGGTGGACCACTACCGACTAACGCCGCGCGAACCCTCAAAGCGAAATTGGATCGACAAGATCTGCCCGCTTGCCTCCTCATTACTTGTCGTTTTTGAACTAAAGTTGACTTCCGCTGGTGTGTCCCTGCCTTAGAACAACTCCCTGGCTCCAGGAGCTCACCCGACTGTCTGCGACATTTTAGAGCCTCAAAAGGACACTTGCGATTCTCAAAAGATCGTCACAAAAGTACGTTAGTTCTAGGGCAATTACCGCATTGCTCGCTTCGTTATTCGTACGCTTCCGCGAAGTTTTTCGTACGCTTGCGCAACCCTATTTCTGGGGAATATCCTCCGGAGATAATCCCCGGGACATCGCGGCGAATATCCCCCAAAAGTAACACCCGCGAATCGCTTTTCTCCGTCCGTGTGATTCTCCAGAAAATGATCCGACCGTGTGATTCTCCAGAAAACGAGAGGTTATTCCTTTCCTTCCGAACTGTGTTTATCAACCCGATTTCTTTCTAAACCCGAAGCCTATTCTGCTCTTTCTAAACCGATCTTTCTAAACCGAAGATTACCGGGGGAACTCACTGCGAAAAAAGCTTCCGAAAGGTGCCATTAAGCGTTTCCAACGGAGTGCCCCGACGAAAGTACCTAAGTATTTTGTGCAAATAGGCTTCTGGAATATCTTATGTAAAGAGGCTTCTGATTTTCGTAGCGAAACTCATTAACATGATTCTGACCCGGCGCCGCCTCTAACAAAAGTCCCCTAGCGGCAGTTTTCCCGGGGAGAATTCTCCCGAGCGGGCAGACATCACCTATCTTATCATTTCACTTGCTCCTGTCTTAATTAGTCCTCTTGCTCCCGCCCAAACTCTTCCTGTTTAGTGGGGGATCCTCTCGGGTTTCCTGGGATTCCACAGGTTTGAATGCCGAGAGACACGCTCTTTACCGTGCGAAAAAAGCGAAAAAAAGGAGGCAAAAGAAGGAAGCGGGGAGTGCGGCTGCCATTCTTTAGATGGAAAGATCGCTTTTGCTAAATGTGAACAATCACCGGCAAAGTCAATGTCTTCCCACCCGTGTATACAAGTTTTAAGAGATACATCACTAAATCGATGACCTACAGGGTTTGTGTTTTTTGCCGAAATGGTTGGGAAAACTTTTCGAGGGGAAAACGTGCCCCGGATGGTTGCCCCAAAACCGGAGCGCGAACCCGTTGGCCGAACTACGGAAATCCGCAACGCGGTGGCGGATTTCCGTTGGGTTGCTGACTCCCGGCAAAAAAGCTGACGAGGAAAAAATCCGTATGTCCTTCTTCAATCAACACTTGTGAAATTTGTCTCGATTTGAATTAGGCCATAATTACCGGGGCACACACTTTGCTTAATGAGGAAGCAAGCGTGAAAAAACGTTTGTCGGCCGTACATCAGGTTGGCTGCATTTATTGGGTATCTCATTAGGCATTCGCATAGTCGAAATCGTAAGCCATTAGCGAGTTTGATTATTCGATAACTAGCCTTGGATTATTCGTGAGCTCGCCGGGCAGCGAATTCCCCTTAAATCGCAAAAAACGATCCCCTTAAATTACCGAAAAACAGATGATTTTCGGCGGGTAAGGTCGCTGATATCCCAGGACTAATCCAGGACTAATTCAGGCAGAGTGCACCGTATTTCCGGACCATAGTCCCGCCTAAAAGAGCTCCCGTTTAAGTTTACCGATCGATAAGCGATTCGACGGACTTGTTTTTCAGGCTCTTAGGGTAGCTTGGAGATTTCCCATGGCCACTGTCCAGGCGGACGATAAAGGGTTGGAGCTTCTCAAGCAATTGGCTCAATCCCCCGAGGGAGAATCCATTTTAGGTTGTATGCAATGCGGCATGTGCGGCGGGAGTTGCCCCCTGGGGTATGCCATGCGGTTTACTCCGCGGAACATCATCCTTCAGGCTCGATCCGGTAGGCTCCAGAGCGTTTTGGAAAGCCCATCGATTTGGGTTTGTGTCGGTTGCTACAACTGCTCATACCGTTGCCCGCGGGGGATTGAATTGACGGATCTCCTCTGGCCAGCCATCCGCGACCGCGCGATGCAGGAGGGCTATCAGCCGCCGGCGGAGCTTCAGAAGGCACTTCAGAACACTTATATGTATGGCAACGCGTTGGGCAAATCGCCCAAGAAGCGGACGGAATGGGCCAAGGATTTGGATGTTCCGATTCGCGACTTGTCGCAGAATCCGGAGCCGGTGGAGGTTCTATGGTTAGTGGGGGATTATCCGGCCTATTATCCAAGAAATCAGGTCGTTACCCGCGACTTTGCACGCATTCTTACAGCGCTGGGGGTTCGCTGGGGAATCATCGGCAACAAGGAAAAGACCATCGGCGATTGTGAACGGCTTTCGGGCGAGGAAGGGCTTTTCGAATCGTTGATCGAGTACAACATCCAGACGCTGCGTTCCTATGAGTATGAGAAATTGATTGTAACCGATCCGCATTCGCTCAATTCCCTCCAGAATATTTACCCGAAGTATGGGGGGCGTTTTCCAGTGGAGCATTACGCCACGTTTTTGGCCGACCGCCTTGAGGAGCTCAAAGGGTTATTGGTCCGCCCGTTGGAAGCCGTGGTTACTTACCATGATAACTGCTGCTTGTCGCGGCGGTGTGGGTGCTACGAAGCTCCGCGGGACTTACTGCGGGCTATTCCCGGGGTGCAACTGGTGGAAATGCGGCGCAATCGCGAGCACGGGCTTTGCTGCGGAGGCGGAGCCGGCGGAATGTGGCTCGATGGCCATATCGTGGAATTAGGCGGGCACCGTCTGTCGGACGAGCGGATTGTAGAGGCAGCGGCTACGGGGGCGAAGATCTTGGCCGTCTCTTGCCCGTTCGAGCTCTCGCGGTTTGAGGATGCCGCGAAAGTCAAGGGTTTGGAAGACAGGATCGTGGTGCGGGACATTATCGAGCTGCTGGCGGAGTCGATGGATCTCCGCGAGAAAACCCGTTAAGGGCGTGGGTACCAGGGGAAGGATGGTTACAGGCAGCTCATCCGCTTTTGCTTCTGGGAGTTTGGGGATGTAACCGGTGGTCACAGGCATTGGCAGCAAGTGGTGGTAAGGAGTCGAGTCGGCGGTGCAACGATTGGTTTGCAGGGTGTAGCCGGCCAGCCGCATGATCGGGAGGATAGGGAATGAATATCATCGTGGTGCTGCGACAGGTTCCCGACCTGATCGAACAACTGGAGTTAGACGCGGACGGAAAATCGCTGGATTGGGGGGCTGCTAGTTACATCATCAATGAATCGGACGATCACGCCTTGGAGCAGGCCCTGCTTTTGAAAGAGGCCGGGGGAGGCACGGTGACGGTTGTCGGTTTGGATTTCGGCAATATCGAAGGATCACTTCATACGGCGGCTGCCAAGGGAGCGGATCGGTTGATCCGGTTGGCGTGGGGTGAGGATGCTCCCCCGCGGCTTTCTCATGCGGCGGCACTTTATGCGGCGGCAATCAAGCCGCAGAATCCGGACTTGGTTCTGGTGGGAGTGCAAGCTCACGACGAGTGGGAAGGGGTGCTAGCTCCGTGGTTAGCCGCAACGTTGGGGCTGCCTTATGTGGGGGTGATTCGCGGGGTATGGCGGACCGAAACCCCGGGTAAAGTTCGGGTACACAAGGAATTTCCCGGGGCGGTCATGGCGGAGTTTACCATGAAGTTACCCGCGGTTCTGGGGATTTTGGGTGCCGAAAAACCGCCGCGATATGTGCCGGTTAGTCGGATTCGGGCGGCTGCCAAGTCGGCCCAAATTGTCGATCAGAATGTGGGGGTACAGCCGCCGGCGGTCGGCGCGCAAATCGAGCAGCTCTACTTCCCTGCAAAGGGAGAAGGAGCCACGATGCTTACCGGTTCCGCGGAGGAGGTTGCTGCACGCATTGCCGAGCTTCTTGCCGAGAGGGGGTTGCTGCGATGAGTAGCCAGGACATTTTGGTAGTCGGCGAAGTCCAAGCCGGAGCCTTGGCCGAGATTAGTTTGGAACTTTTGGGAGCCGCGCGTCAATTGGCGGATCAGACGGGCGGTCAGGCGGTTGTGCTGCTGATGGGGGAAAAGCTCGAGGCGGCTTGCGATGCTCTGGGAGGGGCCGATCGGGTGCTGCTGGTCGAAGATCCTCGGCTTGCTGCATATAACTCGGAGCTTTATGTGCAATTATTGGACAGTGTGGTAGCGCAAGAGGATCCGCGGGCCATTCTGATTGGGAGCACATCGATTGGTTGGGATTTGGCTCCGCTTTTGGCAGCCCGCCGTGGGGTGCCGATGGCGGTCGGCTGCCGACGGGCCTGGATCAAAGATGGCACCGTGTGTGCCACCGCGAGTATTTGCGGGGGGAAGCTGCTGGCGGATCTTGCGCTGGACAAGTCGCCGGCAGTGCTGATGGTGCTGCCGGGAAGCTTCAAGCCGCCGGAGGCCCGAGGCACCCCGGCGCGCGTTCGCTTGAACCTTTCGGTCGGGGATCCGCAGGCGGTTCAATTTGAAAAGTTGGTTCTGCCCGAGGCCGGGGATATCGATATCACCACGCAGGAAATCTTGGTGGGGGTCGGCCGCGGGATAGGTCAGCAAGAGAATTTGGAAGTGGTGGAGCAATTGGCCGCGGCTTTGGGTGGTGCGGTCTGCGCAAGCCGCCCGGTGGTCGATCAGGGTTGGTTGCCCCCAACTCGACAGGTGGGCAAATCCGGCATGACCGTCAAACCGAAATTGTACTTGGCTTTGGGAATCAGCGGCGCCCCCGAGCATCAGGAGGGAATGGCGGGATCGGAACTGATCATCGCCGTGAATACCGATCCGCGGGCCCCCATCTTCGAGATTGCCCATTTTGGGGCCCAGATTGACCTCATGGACTTGGTGGAGCCGTTGACGGAGGTCATTCGGGCCAAGAAGGCAGCCGGGTAAGAAGAGCTTTGAGCCCCGGAATGGATACGCGGGATGTTTCGACGATATTTATTTTCGCGGCGATGATATTTTCGCGGCGATTGAGGACCAGCAAACGGAGTGATGCGAGCGAATCATCCTTTTGAACGATTTTCCGAAGATGAGGCTGTGCTAAAGGTTGGGTGGTGAATAGCGTTCGGTTTTCCGTGCCGGATCGCGACCGATTTTCCTGCGGCTTGTGGGAAGCGGCTTGTGTTTTCATTTTGAGAATCAACTTGTGTGCTCATTTCAGGCTGTTTTTGGAAACCAGCTTGTGTGTTCAAGGGAAAGTCGAATCGTGTACGAACATTCACCGGCCGGGCGTTCGGCGGTTTGTCGGTGTGGTGGTTCGGCGGGTTAACTGCGAACTAAGGTCAATCCAGCGACGAGGCACCTGAGCTATGCCGTTTTCGCGGCCCTTGATGTGGAATGTACCGCACCTGTCGGAGTGGCTCCTGTACGGGCTAACTCCGCTGGTGGTCATTGCGTTTGTGGCGGGGGTGGTCTGGCGGGCGCGCAAATGGGCCCTGGGTGTAGCGGAGCCTGCTAGCCCCTCCGCCATCGAACGTTTAAAGCAACTGATTCAGCCACGGGTGCTCGTGGATTTCATCAAAAATGCGTTTTTCCAATGGCGGCTCGTTCCCGATTCATTTAGTAGTTGGATGCACCTGACGATTTTCTGGGGAATGGTGCTCCTTTTCCTGGGGACAGCCATCGCCACCGTTGATCAGGATTTTCTCAACTTGCCCTTCGATTGGCAGCTTTTGCAGGGGAATATCTATCGGTTGTTCGAATTGGTCTTGGATTTAGCGGGTGTGGCGTTACTGGTGGGATTAGCCCTTGCCGCCTATCGGCGGTATGTGGTCAAGCCGGAGAGGTTGGGACCGAATAGGCGTGCGGTAACTCGATGGGATAATTTTCCGTTTTTGGGAATTTTGGCCGCGATTGCCATCAGCGGTTTTTTGGTCGAAGGTTTGAGGTTAGCCGAGGGCTTTCGGCTGGAAGCACAGTTGCGGCAGGTAGCCGCGGCGGAGGGTTCGGGGAGTGGGTTGGTTGCCGAAAGGAAGGAGATTTTGCACCGCTGGGGATATGAGGAAAACTTGCGGCACCTCGGGACCGAGCGGCAAGAAGCGGAATTAGAACGCGTAAGCCAACGGGCGGTCGTTTTCCCGGCAGCTCCGTGGGCACCGGTGGGCTACGGGTTGGGGAAGATTTTCGCAGCAATTCCCGAGGGGGTGATTCGCACTTTGCATCAGCTCCTATGGTGGGCCCATGCTCTGCTTGCTTTCGGCTTCATTGTGGCGGTGCCGTTTACCAAGGCGTTTCATCTGATTTCTTCGCCGATTAGCATCCTTTACCGCAACACGGGTCCTGTAGGAAGGCTACCGGTGGTGTCGGAGTCGGGAGCTCAGACAATCCGGCAATTGACGTGGCGGCAATTGCTACAGGCGGACGCTTGCACTTGGTGTGGCAAGTGCCAGGAGGTTTGCCCTGGCTACAATTGCGGCTATGCCCTTTCGCCAAAGGTGCTGGTGCAATCGGTGGATTATGTCCTTCTGCGGACGCCATGGAAGGGGAACGGCCAAGCCGGCAATCTTCACGAGGTGATTAGCCCGGATGAGCTTTGGGCTTGCTGCACCTGTCGCGCTTGTGAGGAAATCTGCCCGGTGTGTGTGGAGCATCCGCGGCTGGTGATCGACATGCGGCGATCTTTGATCGATCAAGGCAAGGTGGAGGAGGGGGTGCAGGATGCCCTGATGAATTTCCAGCGTTACGGTAACTCCTTCGGGCAATCGCCGCGGAAGAGGTCTACTTGGGTCAAGACGCTTGATTTTCCCATCAAAGACGCACTGAAAGAGCCGGTGGAATACCTGTGGTTTACCGGCGACTATGCGGCTTACGATCAGCGCGTGGTGGAAGTTACGAAGAAGCTGGCCCAAGTGCTGCACCACTTGGCAGTGGACTTCGGGCTTCTGATGGATAAGGAGCAGAATGCGGGAAACGATGTGCGGCGGATCGGCGAGGAAGGCCTATTCGACATGCTGCGCCAAAAGAACCTAGAACAGTTGGGTAAGGCGCATTTTGCGGCGGTTTTCACCACCGATCCCCACACCTACAACGCCTTGAAAAATGAATACGAGATTTCCGATGGCGAAGGGAACGGTTCTGGAACCGGGCCGTTAGCCGGAAAACCGGTTCTCCATTACACCGAACTGCTCGACCGCTGGTTGCAGGAAGGAAAACTCGTGCCGAGCGAAAAACTTCAAGGTGTGGCGACCTATCACGATCCTTGCTACCTGGGCCGATATAACGGCATTTACGAAGCCCCGCGGCGGGTCATCGAGGCCCTGGGCCTGAAGCTGGTGGAAATGCCGCGGAATCGACGCAATAGCTTTTGCTGTGGCGCGGGAGGCGGACGGGTGTGGATGAAGGATATTCCGGGTATCGAGCGGCGACCGGCGGAACTCCGCGTGCACGAGGCCCTGGCTTTGCCCGGCGTCCAGCGGCTGGTGGTGGCATGTCCAAAAGACCTAGTGATGTTCCAGGATGCGGTGAAAACGATCGGGGCGGAGGATCGGCTACAGGTCGTCGATATTGCCGAGTTAGTTTGGCAAGCGGTGGGCTCTCCGGTAACCGCTTAGACGCTGTGAAATCAGGCGGTCTTTAGGGTGCTTGGGAGAAGCGCGAAGGTAAGACAATAAGCGCAGCTTAAAGCGTAGCCTAACGGGAGCCGACGCGTAACTTGAAAGGGGCTTACCGGGCCGAAAAAAGACAACCCGAAAGGTACACCGGCGGAGGCTCGGCGGTTTTAGCCGTGGTGTGCTAAAAATTTCAAGTGGCAGCCTAGAAAAAGGGTGCGTTATGATCAAGGGCGATAAGAATCTCCGAATTGGCGTGTATGTCTGCCACTGTGGCACCAACATTGCCGGAACGGTTGATGTAGAAAAACTTCGCCAATTTGCGGAAACCCTTCCCGGCGTAGTACTGGCTCGGCATTACAAATACATGTGCTCCGATCCGGGACAGGAGCTGCTGAAGCAGGACATCATGGAGCACGGATTAAATCGGGTGGTCGTGGCCGCCTGTACACCTAGTCTTCATGAAGAGACATTCCGCCGGGCCGCCGAGCAAGCGGGGATGAATCGCTTTTTGGTGCAGATTGCCAATATTCGCGAACAGGTGGCGTGGGTAACCGACGATGCGGAAACCGCTCTGGACAAGGCGAAAGCGCACGTGGCTGGGGCGGTGCGTCGGGTGGCTTTACATCAGCCGCTAGAACGGCAGTTTGTGCCGATTTTGCCTCGGGCCCTCGTCGTGGGGGGCGGAATCGCGGGAATCCAGGCGGCTTTGACTTTGGCGGATGCCGGGAAAGAGGTGATCCTTGTCGAGCGCGAGCCATCGATTGGCGGACACATGGCGATGTTCGATAAGACTTTCCCGACCCTCGACTGCGCCGCCTGCATCCTCACCCCGAAGATGACCGCCGTCAAGAATCATCCGAATATTCGGCTGCTTACTTATTCCGAAGTGATCAATGTCGAAGGTTCGGTGGGCAATTATCGGGTTCAAATCCGCCGGCGGCCGCGATACATTAAAGAAGATTTGTGCATCGGCTGCATGCAGTGTGTGGAAGCGTGCGTGTTTACCCGGGCAAGATTTCCCAATCCGTTTGATCGAGGGCTCGGAATGCGCAAGCCGGTGTATATTCCCTTCGCGCAGGCCGTGCCACCGGTGCCCTTGATTGACCCGGAAGCCTGCCTCCGCCTAAAACAGGGCAAATGTAAGGAGACTTGCGTGGTAGCTTGCGGCGACCGCGGGGCCATCGATTTCGAACAACAGGTGATTGTCGAGGAATATCAGGTGGGGGTGATCATTGTGGCGACGGGGTACCAAATCTTTGACCCGTCGGTCATCGGCTATTATGGTTACGGCAAATTGCCGAATGTTTATACCGCCTTGGAAGTGGAACGGCTCCTGAATGCCGGTGGACCGACCTCAGGCAAAGTGCTCCTTCGAGACGGAAGGGTTCCGAAGCGCGTCGCCATCGTCCACTGTGTGGGAAGCCGGGACAAGAAATATCATGCGTATTGTTCCCGGGTTTGCTGTATGTATGCCTTGAAGTTGGCCCATCTGTTGAAAGAAAAAACGGGGGCCGAGGTCTATAACTGTTACATCGATATCCGCACCCCCGGCAAGGGTTTCGAAGAGTTCTACAATCGTGTTCAGGAAGAAGGGGTCCATTTCATCCGGGGGAAAGTGGCCGATGTTAGTCCGGTTCCGACAGGCCCGGGTGAAAATGGCAGTAGCGGTTTGATCATCACGGTGGAAGATACGCTGCTGGGCGAAGTGCGGAAGATTCCCGTGGATATGGTCGTCCTAGCGGTCGCTTTGGAGCCCCAAGCGGATGCCGACAACGTGCGGCGGATGTTCGGGATCTCGTGCTCGACGGAAGGCTTCTTCCTAGAAAAGCATCCGAAGCTTGCCCCGGTCAACACCGCAAGCGATGGGGTTTTTTTGGCGGGAGCTTGTCAGGGGCCGAAGGATATCCCGGACACCGTAGCCCAAGCCGACGCGGCAGCGGCCAAAGCGTTGGCCCTGATCGACGCCGGTCAGATCGAGCTGGAGCCGAATACCGCATGGATTGACGAGGAGATGTGCTCCGGGTGCAAGACCTGCATTCCGCTGTGTCCGTTTAATGCCATCAGTCGGGACGAGGAACGTCAGATCGCGGTCATCGACGAAGCCCTTTGCAAGGGTTGTGGAACCTGTGTTGCGGCTTGCCCATCGGGAGCTGCCAAGCAAAAACTATTTGGCTTCGAACAAATCGACGAAGAATTAGAAGGGATTTTGAGCTATGTCTGAGAACCGTGTGGCAAACCTAGGGAGCAAGTTCGAACCGAAGCTGGTCGCTTTCATGTGCAATTGGTGCAGCTATACGGCGTCGGATTTGGCCGGCACCGCCAGGCTCCACTATGCCCCGAATGTGCGGATTATCCGCGTGATGTGCAGCGGCCGCGTGGATCCGACATTCGTCCTAAAAGCCTTTGCCTTGGGTGCCGATGGGGTGATGATCGCCGGGTGTCATCCGGGCGATTGCCACTACTTGGAGCAAAACTACAAAACGATGCGGCGTTACGCGCTACTGAGGTACACGCTCGCCGAGTTGGGGATTGAAGAGGATCGCCTGCGGCTGGTTTGGGCTTCGGCGGCCGAAGGGCCTCAACTGGCCGAAGCCATCAACGATTTTGTGGAGCGGGTTCGGCAGTTGGGCCCGCTTCGTTGGTCGATCAATTGGCAGGAAGATGGCCAGCGGGAAAAGGCCATCGAGCAGATTGCTCACGAGCACGCCGAAGCGCTGGAGGTGCCCGTGTAAATTTCCCGTGCCGCCAGCGGTGCCTTCGATGGCAAGGCTGCTTCGCAGAAGAGAGTTCACATCAAGTTGAAGTGGCGATCCCCGGTTGTATCGAAGACAAAGTTCCGCGATACAAACCGGTCCGAGTTGCGGATCGCAGAGTTCGCTCCTTCAAAAATCGAAAAGAAACTGATATTTTGCGGTTTACCCTTGCAGGAACGGAATCCCGCGGCGTAGTCAGGGCGAAGTACGTCATTCAGAAAATAGCCAATCAAGGACAGGGAAAAAGATGACTATGTAGAGCGGGAATATCGTTTTTGTCCTTTCAGCCGGACGATGAGGTTGAGCTTCGGATATTGAAATTTTTCGCCCACATTGCCCGGCGTGACGAGGAATTCCGAAGATTGCCGAAATGGTGGGACTCGCGATTGGTTTATGCTGCTGTTGTTCTGCATGGTTCGTCGGATGCGGTAAGAGCCTTTTGCAGGGATGACGGGGCCCTCTCGCGAGGTCGTTTCCCCGGTTTCGTGCCGGGCGAACATGATGCATGTTCGGAAACTTTGAGATATCGGGAGTGCGTGGGAGTTACCGAGTATTCGGCAGAATCGGCCAAGTTGGAGCCGGTTGTCTTCCTATCCGGAGCGGTTTGAGGTATTTTTATAGGTAAGTGCTGTCGATATAGGCAAATCCTGTCGATTCCGTCGAGATGATCACCGCTTGGTTGACATTACCGACGCATGCTCAAGAGCCTTGGGCACGCAGGCATCGATTGTAAAGTAAGGAACCATAAGGATGAGTCAGACGCACGCGCATGGGCGTAGCAGCGGTAAGCCGAAGCTGGCCTTGTATTGGGCGGCTTCTTGCGGAGGATGTGAGATCGCGGTTTTGGCGATCGATGAAAAGATCCTGACCGTCGCCGAGCATTTCGATGTGGTGTTTTGGCCTTGCGCGGTCGACGGGAAGGTGCGCGACATCGAGAAGATGGCCGACGGCGAAATCCGGCTATGCTTGTTCAATGGGGGCATTCGCACCAGTGAACAGGAGTATATGGCGCGGCTTTTGCGGCGGAAATCGCAGGTCTTGGTGGCTTTCGGCTCGTGTGCGCAGGAGGGGTGCATTCCGGGGTTAGCCAATCTGAGCAACCGCGAGGAGATCTTCCGCACGGTCTACCGCGATACGCTCTCCACCGATAACCCCCAAGGCATCTATCCTCAGCCGGAGACAGCGGTGCCCGAGGGCAAATTGCATCTGCCCATCTTTTACGACACGCTCAAGACCCTGGGCCAAACGGTGGAAGTGGACTATTATCTGCCGGGTTGTCCGCCGGAAGCGGAAAACATTTGGGAGGCTTTGGTCGCGGTTTTGGAGGGACGGCTCCCCGAGCGCGGTAGTGTCATCGGCAAAAACACCACGGTTTGCGATGAGTGCCCGCGCATTCGAGAAGAGAAGAAAATCAAGCGCTTCAAGCGCATTTGGGAAGTGATCCCAGACCAGGAGCATTGTCTGCTGGAGCAAGGGATCATTTGTTGCGGCATTGCAACTCGGGCCGGTTGCGGCGCGAAGTGCCCGCAGGTCAACTCGCCGTGCATCGGCTGTCATGGGCCGAACGAAGGGGTGGAGGATTTCGGCGGTCGGCTGCTGAGTGCTTTGGCTTCCATGATCGACTCGAATGATCCAAATGAAATCGAGCGCATCATTCGCGAGGGAATACCGGATCCGGTAGGCACGCTGTATCGATTCAATTTGGCCTCCAGCTTGCTCCGGCGTTCGCGGCGGGCGGCGACCGATGGGAACGGACAGAAAGGGGCGGCCGCGTCGAAGCTAGGGGCGGTCTCCTGAGATAATCAACGGGATATTGTGCTAGCGGCTTTCCGTTCGGCCTCGCAAAAGGGTTTGGATCAACCGACCAAGAGAATCAGCCCGGTTTCCTGAGGGCATAACCAACGAGCATGGCAGGAGTTCAAGCGACGATGAAGCGGATTTCAATCGATCCGATCACCCGGCTGGAGGGTCACGGCAAGATTGACATCTTCTTGGATGATCAGGGCAACGTGGCCAATGCCTATCTGCAAATTCCGGAGCTGCGGGGCTTCGAGCGTTTTTGCGTGGGCCGGCCGGCCGAGGAAATGCCCAATCTGACCAACCGCATCTGCGGCGTTTGCCCCGAGGCCCACCACATGGCGGCGACCAAGGCGCTGGATGATCTGTTTCAGGTGGACCCGCCGCCCACGGCCAAGAAGCTGCGGGAATTGTTTTACAGCATCTTCTATGCCACGGATCACACCACGCATTTTTATGCGTTGGGGGGGCCGGACTTTGTCGTCGGTCCGGAGGCACCGCCGCTGGAGCGGAATATCTTGGGGGTGGTTAAGAAGGTTGGTTTGGAGATTGCCTCCAAGGTGCTCAAGATGCGGCACGACGGGCATCATTTGATCCAAATGATCGGTGGCCGGCGTGTGCATCCGAATTGGGGATTACCGGGCGGTGTAAGCCGCGGCATCAATGAAGAGCAACGCCAAGAGATCGAGCGACTGGGCCGCGAGGCAGTGGAATTTGCCCAGTTTTCCTTGAAACTTTTCCACGACGTAGTGCTGGGCAATACGCGCTATGTGGAGCTTATCCGCAGCGACACGTACGTCCATCGGACCTACAACATGGGAACAGTGGATGCGCAAAACCGCGTCAATTTCTACGATGGTCAGATCCGGGTGGTGGGCCCCGATGGCCGCGAGCACGCGAAGTATCCGCCGCGGCAATATTCTGAATACATCGCCGAGCACGTGGAGCCGTGGACGTACTTGAAGTTCCCCTATCTGAAGAAAATCGGGTGGAAAGGATTCGTAGACGGCGTGGATTCCGGCGTTTACAAGGCCTCGCCGTTATCGCGGCTGAATGCGGCCGACGGAATGGCCACGCCGCTGGCCCAGGCGGAGTACGAGCGATTCTATGACGCTCTGGGCGGCAAGCCTGTTCATCACACGCTGGCGACGCATTGGGCGCGGTTGATCGAACTTTTGTATGCGACGGAACGCTGGGTCGAGTTGGCCACCGATCCGGAAATTACCGGCAAAGAATATCGCGTCCTGCCGACGAAGACCCCCAGCGAAGGGGTAGGCTGCGTGGAAGCGCCCCGCGGAACTTTGACTCACCATTATTGGACGGATGAACGGGGCATCTTGACCCGGGTCAATTTGATCGTGGGAACCACGAATAACTACGCCCCGATCAGCATGTCGATTCGCAAAGCGGCCCAAAACCTCATCCGCGGCGGCCAACTCCGCGAAGGCCTGCTGAATATGGTGGAGATGGCCTTCCGGGCTTATGACCCGTGTTTCGGCTGTGCAACGCACAGTCTGCCGGGACAAATGCCGCTGGAAGTTCGCCTGCGGGCTGCCGATGGGTCCGTTCTGCGAACGCTCCGCCAGAACCTCGATTGATTCGCCGGACTCAGCCGCCGCGTGTGATTCGAAATGCTTAGGTTCGCTCCCAAAGTAATGGGGGAGGCTGGTCGCATTTTTGATTCGTTGGCCTGAAACTGCGTACGGAAACTGGATACGGTAGTTTCGCTTAAAGCGGCGGTCTAATCGGGATCTAGGTGGTCTCATTGGGATCCATTTTGCCTCCGGTTGATCCTTGCCGTTACGCGGGCAAACTTTGGTAGAAGCCGGGGTACCACCGATCTGCGTTGGCCTCGTCCGGCGAATCCCGTGCCGCTAACCGGGCAAATTGCGGCAGTTCGGATTCGAGATCGCTCGGATTTGAAATAATCCGAGGCGAATAAGAAGATTCTCGGGGGGCTACAAAACGCTTCCCCGGCTGGTTCCTCGGATTCTCCCCCTAGCTCGGTCCTGTGGCGTATTCCGGGCAACCTAGGATCGAGACGATCTGATAGTATCGCTCGATCTCTCGATTGAGGGTTGCATGTTCTTTCGGAGCACCGACCGGTCGTGCCGTTTGCGGAGAATCGCTGCACGACCTTTTTTGGACGATTTTCCCGGATCCTTGTCGGGAACAGCCAAATCTCTTTTCCTGTATCGCTGCGCGACCGTTATTAGAGGATTTTTCCGATGCTTGACGACGATTAGTGCCCGGGTGATCGCTTTAGATATTTAGATATAGAGCGTGCTGCTTTTGCGGAATAAGGCCGCTTTTGCGTGATTAAGGCGGGTGAGCTTGCCGGGCCGCTACTCGGCTTGCGACGATGGTGTAATTGGAGGGGAACAAAGGGGTTGGGTTGCGCGGGAAATGGTTTGCGCGGCTCGGGCGAAGAATTTACCCATTAAAAAGCCTGCTTTAGGCGCAAGCTCGCTATTTCAGGCATCGCTGCTGTCCTGGAATTTTGAGGCATCGCTCCTGCCCAACAAGGGAGTCGAATGCCACGTAAACCGTTCCGCGCAAGCCACGATCGATTTTTGAAGGAATGCCGGCTAGCTGGGGATTCACCGGGAAAATCGCCCACCTAGGGTGCTGTGCCAAGTTCCGGATCTTGGATGGGTACACTAGACTTGGCGTGCCCGTTTGCCTCTTTTGAGCTAGTGGTTAGGGCTCCGAGCACGGCCCCGAGAGCTTTCCCCACAGCCCAAACACTGAGCCCAACGAGTGCCCCAACCGGACCGGCCGCAAGCCCACCGATCGCGGCGGAAGAGACGGCCCCGGAGACAGCTGCTGCCGCTTTTGCTTCCCCGGGTTTTGCTCCTGCTTGCAGAGCTCCGTAGTGTACAGCACACTCCATCAAATCGCTAAGCAAAAGCCAAGGGGTCAGAGCACGGCCGGCTCCTTTGGCAGCTTCTTTAGCCGCGAGTCCACCAGCTTGCCTCAAAGCCATCCATGTAGCACCCGTTTGCGCCGACCGAGCAATCGCAGCCTTTGCGAGCCCCTCGCCCAGGGCAAAAGAAATGCTGGTAGCTAAATGACCCAGGCCATCCGAGACAGCCTCCACCTGCGCACTTCGGCCATCTCCCGTCTTGCACCAGGTCGCGAAATGTTCGCAGTTGTTGAAAATCAGGTCATAATTATCAACCCCTAGCCGGCTCAGTGCCCGTTGTACAACTACCTCCGGACGATCACAGAATTCGTAGCGGACAATTTTGATTGCTCGGCCCTTAGCGAATTCTTCAAGGGAGGTCAGGGCGATTTTCGTTTGCCCGGCGTTCGTCTTCGCATAATGGACCACCTTCCCATCGCCGATGTAGATTCCGTGATGAGCGTACAGGCCACAATTTGCAAAAATGTGATCTCCCGGCTTCATGGTGTGCATTCTTACCTGGTCAAATGTGTTTTTGCGGTGCTCGAATCTTGCAAGAAATTCCTCGGGCTCTCTTTCTTATTCGTTCCGGTCTGATTTTTCGCTATAGCATATACGTGGCAAGCAAGGGAAGTATGACATGGCTTTTGCCAAAAAAAGCCTGACCGTCGGCCAAGGCTTCCCTCACCGGAGTTACGGCGTCGATTCAAAGTGATCGAAAAAAGTTGGTTTGTTTCCGAACAACGGACGTGGTGGCGTTACTTCTTTACGATAGTCGAAACGCGGGTTTGGTGTTGCTTAACTGCTGGCCGCTCGACTAGGAGCATTGTTTATGACTCAGCGGCACTCCACGCCTAGAAGCCGATGCACTTGCCCGGTTGAATGCCGGGTTTTGCAACTTCGCACTGAATCGGGGGCACAGCAAGATCAGGCTTGGCAAGAGCTTTGGAGCGGATGTATCGCGCCCATGGTCAGCAGGGTCGCCTTACGGCTCGGCTTGAGCCGACAAATGGAACAAGATTTTTTGGAAAGAGCGCCAGAAAAAATTTGGAGCAGTATAGAAACTTTCAAGCCGACTAGGGGATGCTTTAAGGCGTGGTGCTACCGGGTCTTGTTGAACTTTGCGAACGACTTGGGCAGAGAGCGCAAGCGACGCCGCGAAGTTCTGTTCAGCCAGCTGAAGACGTCATCGAAGGCTACCGAATCAGGCCAGGAAAAGGATTGGCTGGAACGTGTGTCGCGCGATGAGCCGGTGGACGAGTTGCTCATCCAAAACGAGCCCCTTTCGAAGCGGGAAATCCAAAATTTGGAAGAATCTCCGCCTCTCCAACGGATCATTGTGGTGGCTTTGGCAGGGTTGGTCCCACGCATGGATCCTCAGACGTGGGATCGATGACTGGAAGATGCCCTCATCCTCCCGCCTTTTCCCCCAGAAACGATTTACCAGGAAGATGACCCGCTCGCGCGCGTCAAAATAGTAGCGGAAGCTTTAAATATGAGTGAAGCGGCAGTTAAACAGCACTGGTATCGGGGCCGGAAAGTGCTCAAAAAGCTTTTTCGTCCGGAGGAGGGTGCCGATGAGTGATCCGCTTTCATCAACCAATCCCCCTGGTCACAGTGCCGAGCCGACACTGTGCGGAGCTTCCGGGGGGACTCTGCTTGCGGTTTGGAGGAACCTCCCCGACCCCCGCGATCCTCGAGCGCCTTTAGGCGACACAACAACGATCAAATTGCCGCGAGGGAGTTGGGACCACTTCTTCGAAAAACATGTGCTCAACGAGGGCGAACCGTGGGGAGACCTCCTGACGCCGACTGTCCTCGAGAAATTGCTCGAAGCATGGTATGGCAGGGAGGAAGACGCGGAGGTGATTTCCGAAGCGGTGGGCAAACTTGAAGCCGAGGTCCGGGAAAGCCTCAAGCGGCCCATGGTCATCCTGTATCAGGCAAAGAAAGTTGGGGAAAGCCGGCGAAAGGTATGGCTTTTGCAGCTGCCCTCAGGCGCAACGCTTTACGCCAAGGCCCGCTCGAAAGCTGCTTACGTTTGCACCTGTTACTTTCCGTCGGTCTCGGGCGTAATAAAGAATGGGCAGAAGAGATGGAAAAACGTTGCAGCGAAGCTCGTATGTCGCTACGCACAGCGAACCGAAGACGGACGCCAACTGATACCACCGTCGGCCGGTCATTCGGTATCCATTAAACATGAAACTACATCGGAAAAACGCAGAGACATAGTTTTTGTAATATTAAAAACGTGGGGGTTTGCCCTGGATTCCCCGGGATATCCGTGGCGAGGTCGGCTGCCGGATTGGGAGGCGGCCAGAAAACCTTCGGCGGCTCGTGAACTGTGTCGTCGCCTCAAACCGAAACGACATTGGTTCGATCAACCGGATAACCCGGACGATACACAACCGTCTAACTGAAGTTGAGAATTTGGCGGAATTGGGCAAATCGAAACGCTTGGACTGAGACTTCGCGGGTCAAACACAACTCAAACCAAGGCACTAGGGACGAGCAATAAAAAGCTTAAACCTTGGAATGGCAAGACTCGGAGTGGCAAGACCCTGCAAGTCCGCCGTCCCTGTTCTTGACCGGTTATTCTGCCTAAGTGTCGGGGAATAAACAGCTTATAGGATACACGGCAAAATTAGCTGGATTTGGTGGCAGAGGGCATTCAGCAAAATTTATCAGCAAGATTTTAGAGGTGGCCAAAGCTGGTGAAGGGTCACCGGGAAATTCATTTTAAATTTCCGACAATTTCAGCGAATGGACTTTAGGAGCGATTCGGAGACTTGATTGGTGTTTTCAAAGACCACCGTTTCAGGAGACCAATACACCTTCCCCTTTACGCGAGTGCGATGGTTGATGGAGTCAATCTATTTTCAGGGTTTGAGGTGCCGAAGCTATCAGCCGGTAAATTTTCAAGAAGCTTGCGATATTCAGCACCTCTAGCAGTTTTTGATACTTTTTTGTTTTTTTGTTTTTTTTGAGGTTGATGCATTATGAATTCTTTCAATGATTACAACAAAACAACTGGCTCAAATGGGGCACGTCACCCTGACCCCATGGGATGGGCGGAAGCGGTCAAAGAGGCGCTCGCCGAGCCGGCTTTGGAGGAATTCAATCAGCCGGAAACCCAGCCAAGCGCATCAGCACGGGCTGCTGCTTACCAATTGGCGGTAGCGCTTGGACGGTGCCGAGTTTTTGGCCAGGAGTTGCCCGAGGATCTCGACGGGGTATTGCCCGCGGCGGAAGCGGTTGCTGCTGCCCAACAAGCAACGATCTTGGTCCAGCGGTGGGTAAAAGACCTCGGGAATCTGGGAATGCGCTGGGATGAGGCAATTCCGGAGGTGGCCGAGTCCATGTGCGCGGAGGTGCTCGAAGAGCGTATGGAGCTACAGTTCGTTGTGGAGGCGGTCAGCGAAGCTTATCAAGAGCTTTTGGAAGAGGGCGATGCCGAGGCCGCGCAGCTCGAGGCGGCCCTCGACGAACTGGCAGCCAACGTTGAGCGGTTCGATGAAGCACTTCAACAGTTGGAAATCTTGGCTCTGCTGTCCACAGTCGTCGACCTACCGTTGCTGGACAATTGGCGGGCTTTTTTGTCGGGACCTTATCGTGAAATGCCACCGTGGTGGCTTGATGGCACCTTGGAGGCCGTTGCAGAGGAACGGGATCGGGTCGTCGTGGCTACGCTCCCCCGTGCGGAAGTGTGGCGACAGATCTCTGCCCAAGAAGCCGGCCGCGCCGCGATTTTGCATCTCTCAATGGTAAGCCATGCTCGGCATGTGGCTTCGCTTATATTTAACATCGCGCAGCCAATTGCTGTAGCGGCTGATACGCCGGTGGGAACTCCTGAGGTGCGGGCCCTGCTGCGGTGGCGCTCGCCCGATGGTCGACTGGTGGCGCGACTATCCGTTCCGCGCGAGGCTTATCCGGAAGATCGGCTGGTTTTGGAACTCCTTTCCGGCGATGAATCCCGGGAGGCAACTGAGCTAAGGGGTAAAAGGATTTGGCTCGGGGGTGTCGAAGCGCAAGTGGAGGAAAAGGGTATCGCCCGAATTCCGCTGGGTCTTCTCCGCGAATCGCTTGGGCAGCCGGAGGCTGAGTTGACCCTGGAAGTGGAACACCGGGGAGAAAAGTGGCTCGCCCTTACCGGGGACGAAGAGAGCTGAACCGTGACCGCGTTGTAATGCGCTCGGTTGTTCGGAGCAACATTAACTCACAGTCGACCCCCTTGGTTCTTTTAAAATCCGACACCAAACCACCGCTTGCCGAAAGCGAATTCTCGAGCACCGGCTGGCGAAAAGCCATCAAGTCCATGGCTCGTTGATTCCCATGATGATTGTGATCACCCTCGTCGAAAAAGAAGAGCGATAAAAAAAGAGCGATTTTTACCAGTGCCGGCCAATACCGGTGTTTCTTACATGCCCAGGTACGCTGGATCATCGATAAGATCGGAACTCCTCAACCTCTCAATCAATCGGGGGTTCAAAGAAGATCAGAAACCGATTGTTGTATTTTCGCCGTCACGACTCAATCTCTAGGGAAATGCGAGACCATGGGGTTAGCAAATGGAACAAACGAGTGTTTGTTATAACTGTGGAAAGAGAGTTAATTCCAACTTGGTTTCGGAGGATCGGGTTATCTTCCACCGCTGTTGCGGTCGTAAATGGACTAAACCGGCATATTTTGGAAAGACAATTTCACAAACCTCTACGGAAGCTATCGTTGTCGGTGCCATTGTCGGAGGAATGTTGGGGACCATCCCAGGTGGCGTCATTGGCGGACTGGTTGGTGGCGTCATAGGCGGAATGCTTGGCAAAGAACTGGGTACCTCGGAAATTACTTCAGAGTGTTTACGCTGTGGGCAAATCGCTAGACCGACAGGGCGAAGAGGAACGCTGATAATGTTTCAGTGCGAGAATTGCAAGGGGATCTGGACTGAACGAAGGTAAAAGGATCTTATCCGCGGATACGATGAACGGCTTCCAGTCGTAACGATCTACCGCAGGCGATTGTCGTACTTCTCTCGTCTTCGTTCGTGCACACACCTGCCACGTTCCTCATCCCTTGCCGGGTTCGCCTTCCCGATGAAAAAAGGGGTATTGTTTTACTCTGATTGTGGGCTAGGACATTCACAGCGATACTTTTCTGAGCACGGTTCGGCAGTTGTCGTCGCCGATACCGATAGGCAAGGTGCATGCCCCGCTGGAGCTGGCCACTTAGCTGCGTAACCGCTGACCGGTGCCATCATCCCGCACAAACCCGGCGAGCGGTACGACTTTTGGGGCCATTCAGACGGGCTGAAATAGACGAAGTCACCCTCCGCTTCCTGTTCGGCTTTCCGCGTACGCATGTTTTTCCGATTTAGTTTCTAGTCTTTGGTTCGTGCATACCGTAAACTAAGGGGCACAGAGAAGATCGCAGTAACCATTGCGGTTCTTGATGGCCGTCTAACGGCATGGCCGATTGTGAGGAGATCGGGGCAGGATCATGGCTACAGGTGCATCTCGGCACAGTTCGCTCGAGTCTATTCGGGTAACTCAAGGGTGGCTTGAAAAGTTGTGCGGCCGATTTGGGAAATGCCCTACGCCGCCGCAAGCGTATGGCATAGCCGTCGAGTTGGGACCGCTGGCAGCATGGTGGCTCCGGGATGAAGTGCTTCAGGCTGCTGTCGCGCGTTTCCGGGAATTATTCCCCCACACGGATCCCCGCAAAACGGGCTGGACATTTCCGCCCCGAATTCCCCAGGAGTGCGGTTCGTGTTGGCTCCTTTTGGCGAATCGGGATTCGAAGCGTCTTTCGTTGTTGCGTCCATGCTTTGCATTTCCGGTACGGTGGGTTCAAGGGGCCGGTGAGCATCACCCGCATTTGCCGAGAAACCTAATCGACTTGGCCGAAAGTGTGCTGGCCACCATCGAGCGACAGGAAAAAGTCGGCCCCTTACACACCTGGAAATTAGCGCCCGGGGCAGGAGACCTGCTTGAGAAACATGACTTGTCCCAGCTCGATTGGTCTTTCGAATCGGCTTGGGCTCCTTTGGCAGCCGGTTTACTCATGGCCACTTGGGGTACCAATCCCAAAAAGGACGTTTGGGCCACCGGTGGTTATAAGGCGGCTGACGGGGGAATGGTTGCCGTGGATCATTTGGCCGAGAAGGCCGAGGCGGCTTGGCGTTTAGGAGCCCGAGTCTTGTTCGTCCCGAGAGGCCAGCGGGATGACGCGCAAAAAGCCGTATCTGACCGCAGATTATCCGATCCGGCCACGGGCCAAGCTTTGCAGATTGGCGAGCTGGGCAAGGACAGTTCTAGACCTTCGCAAACCCTTAAAGAATATTTGGCTCAGTTAGAGTTGCCGCCGGATCGGGAGGCTCCGAAAGGAGTCCGGGCAGGGTATTTCATGCGGGTCCCCGATTTCAATCAAGCGCAGGACTACTATCGGCGGTTTATTTTGCCGGATGTGTTGAAAGACAATCTACCGCTCATGGAACCAGTGCAAGGCAACTCGCTGGTTACTTTGGTGAGCAAAAGCTTACCACTCGTCGAGCTGGCCATCGGTTTGGTCAGGCCCGCGAGTTGTCTCTTGCTCCATAATAAGGAGCTTGCGGAGGAGGCTCGGAAACTTTCCGACACCATTCGCTCGGAGGATTATCCGTGTAAGTTCCGCCTCATGACTCGGCAATTCGACGGCGAAGACTACCAAGCGCTCTTAGAAGAGTTTAAAGGCTTGATCGCGGAGTTTCTTGGCGAAGCTTCGAGCGGAGATCTGGTGGCGGATTTAACGGCCGGTCAGCGCGTGATGAATCTGGCACTTTACGACGCCGTGCCGCCGGGCAGCTATATCGTCTGTTGCCAAGCAGAGCAACACCAGGGAAGACCTAAACCCTTCACAGAAAGAATTTCCATTTGGCAGAAGGGCGTTCGCGGGAATAAGGATAATAAGGGTCACTAGATGTCCAGCCTGGCTGTGGAAATTCGGTTTTTGCAGATGCGTTTTTTGTGTTCGGGGCGACTGGTCCCGTGGCTGGGTCCGGGTCTTCGGGGGGCCCTAGCTCGGGAGCTGAAGCGCCGGTTTTGTCGTTGGCCCGCGGCCGAACGAGAAAAGTACTGGAAGTTTTGCAAAGGTTGTCCGCACCAAAAAGATTGTGCTTATGGAGCAACTTTCGAACCGGACCCGCCGCGGGAAAGCCCCCCGCCTCGCGGGATGGAGGATGGTCAGCGGGCAATCGCCATAGCCCCGACGTTTCCGGCCTCACTCCGAAGTCAGCCCGACCAACTGCTGGAAGTTCGCGTCACATTCTTGGGCCGACGGGCCATCGATTTGGGAAAGGAAGTAATCCAGGGGATGACATCCCCGCGCCGCATGTTCGAACTGGGAAAGGATCGTTGCCCATTCATCCTGCAACCTCTACCCCCATCAACTCCTAAGCCGGAGGGTTGCTTTCAGTTGCGCCCCGAAGATTTCTGTCTCTCGCCGGAGCAAGCAGCCGGGCGGATCCCCTGGGTTCGGCTCGAGTTATTGACTCCGCTTTTTCTGAAGGAGACCTCGGGTCCGGGTCAAACCTCCACTACGGTCATGCAGCCCAGCTTCACTCATTTGTTTCGCGCGTGCTTGCGTACCATCGGGCGGGCCTTTGCCACTTTTGGCTCTGAGCCCCTGGAAGGAACAGTCGACTTCGCAGGGCTCAAAGCCCTTTCCGAGCAGGTACCCACCGAAGCAGCTCAGTGGCTTCCTTTCCGCCAAGCCCATATTACCCATCGCAGTGACCAGCGTTATCATCTGCGGGGGATCATGGGACACGCGATCTTCAGGGATGTCCCCGCGGGCCTTTTGCCGTGGCTGATCTGGGGGGGACGCTTGGGGGTTGGCGAGCACCGAGTCGCAGGGGCCGGTTGTTGGCAGCTCTCGCTTCTGTAAAGCGCGGATTCGCCGAGGTGTTAATCGGGGCGTTTAACCGGGAGGGGCTTCGTCTGAGTTTCTTCATTTTCTTCCCCGCGTTTCCCCCCAGTTTGAGCCCAAACGATCCGGCAAGCGTAAACCGCTTGAGTTTTTCGCATTCTTCGGCGATACCCCGAGCACCCAGGCAACCGTCGGTCATCGCACACGCAAGCTTCGCAGCATTCATCCGCGCGTATTTGTGCGGCCTTTTCGAGGGGGGATCGAGCGGCACCATCGGCACTACACTCTCCCGTAAGGATGTAGTCGCATGGCTCCCTTGACTACAAGCGTTGTGCTAAAGTTGCCCCCCGCGCAGGGGGCAGAGCTGTGGTAACCCGCCGCAAGCCTGGCACTGCAAAGTTGCCCCGCGCGTCAGGGGGGCAGCCCGTCGTATGACAAACCGCAACTCCGCAAGATAAGTTGACCCCCGCGCAAGGAAAGTGACCCCACTGTACAACTATTGGTACAACAAGACCTGCACTTGACCCCCGCGCAAGCGGGGTGACCCAGCGAATTGCAACGGCTCGATTTCGTCCAACAAGTTGACCCCCGCGCAACAGGGGTGACCACTAGTTTCAAAAACGATCTCATCAATAGCACTCGGTTGATCCGGCGCAAGCGGGGGCGGCTACCGAAACTCATTCGCGAGAATTTGGGCTGTGCTCTAATCGCTCAGCCATTGGTCGCGGTGCTCGGCGACAAATTCGTCGTCCGTCAGGTAGCCATAAGCGGCGATGACCCGATCCAATTCCTCGCTTTGTCCCTCGCTCAATTGCTCGTGGGGGTCGAGGCACCATGTTCCCTCGAGCAACCCTTGCCGCCGTAGGACCTCGTGAACACCGGGAATACAGCCGCGGAAGCCATGGGCCGCATCAAACAGCGCAGCATTCATGTCCGTGACATGGACGGCTGTGGTCAACAGCTCTTGGGGGATACCGCTGCCGGCGCGGCTCACCTCGTGACAGCGGTGCAAAAGCTCCACCGCTTTCTGGGTCCACACGGCCCAATGGCCGAGCAAACCGCCGACAATGCGCCGCTCCACCCACGAACCGTTTTTTGGGAAGCGATACGCCGTCAATAAGTCCAGAACGATGTTGTCATCATTGCCCGTATAAAGGGCGATGTCTTGTCGGCCAGCGTCCGCAATCGCACGAACGACATCGAGCGTTTGATACCGATTAAAGGGGGCAATTTTAATGGCCACAACATTCTCGATTTCTGCGAATGACCGCCAGAACTCATACGGAAGAACGATCCCCCCCACTGCCGGCTGGAGATAAAAGCCGAAGATTGGAATCACACTCGCCACCGCTCGGCAATGAGCCAAAACCTCGGAGAGGTTCGCGTTCTTGAAAGCCGACAAGCTCAACAGCCCGGCGTGAAAACCGTATTGCCGAGCCAAGAGCGCCTCGCCCATGGCCTGCTCGGTCAGCCCGCAAATCCCCGCGACCCGTACCAGTGGTTCGACCCGAGAGTTGTCGGCGCAATCGAACTCCTCTTTTGCCAACTCCAAAAGCGGTCGGTAAAGCCCGACCTTCGGATCCCGGATGGCAAATTGTGTGGTGTGGACCCCAACGGCGATTCCGCCTGCACCCGCCGCCACGTAATACCGCCACAAGGCCCGCTGCCGCCGCGGGTCGAAACGCCGTTCGCGGTCAAGGGCCAAAGGGCTCGCCGGGATGACAATCCCGCGACTGAGAATATGTCCAATCACGGAAAGCTCTGCCATTCGATCACCCCGATCTATCGTTGCTGAGTTAAATCACGGCCGCTCTTACACCTGAAATTCTCCGAAGCAAAAACCGCCGATTCAAATTTGCATAAACCGCCGGTTTTCCGCACGAATGTTCCATTTTAAGCCGCATGACCTTACCGGGGAGCTCGCTGCACGGTGCCACAAGCATATTCCGAGATCGCCGAGAGCATGTGCAAAGTATTTCGCGCCTTTTGCGTCTGGGCAACTGCGATTGGAACTGCGATAAGTTTTGCCTTGCTTCGTCCTGAAGGCAAGCACCCTGGGAGATCCGCCAATCCGACTCTTGCAGTTCCGATAAAGGTTACCGCAATGGGACCCAAAGTGTTTCAAGAGATCGTGGATACCGTTACGCCGCTTTATCTTTTGGATAACCGGCGGGCGTAAAATCCGAATTTCTCGAGCATCGTCAAACCTGCGCGCAAAGTAAGCAATTATACTCGTGGACAAACCCTAAGCACTTCGGCAGCACCCCGTTCGGTGCCCCCAAAGTGTGACGCCGCCGCGACTACTCCTTTTTACTCCGTTTTCCTACTTCTTTTCGCAGAACGAGCGTTAACCGGGGTTTCAGCAACTGAAGCTGTGGTGCCCCCTTATCCGCGGGCAGGGGTATCTCTCCAGAGTGAGAGAAAAGGCACGTACCGAAATTGAGAGAAAATGTGTGCGGGGGGAAGACGCCAAGCCTGTGGGTGGAAGAAGGGCTTGGAAATTTTTACTCCGGTATCTTGAGCGCAGTTGCCAGGTCTCGGCGATAAGCCGGAAAATCCAGCGGCCTTCCCTCGCGCAAGTGTGTCATACCGCTGGAGCCGAGCGTTTCCATAAACGGGGCAAATCGCTCTTTGACCAGGTCCGCCAGCGGTGAGCCCCCCAGTCGCCCCGCAGCCGCGGCAACGCGGGCGCGCTCCACGATAGCGTAGTCCACGCTCATGCGACCCAACCGAACCCGCCGCAACACCTCCGGTTTACCGGCCACCGCTTGCTCGGCCTTTTCCCAGAGCTGGTTGGCGGAAACCAACAGTTCATCCGTCAAGAACGGGTGGGTCACCGGAACATAGATTTGTACGTGGATATCATCCTTTTCCACACGATCGTGCAACAGGTCGATATAAGCCCGGATAGGCTCGGCCGCTTCCTCATAGTAGCCGGTCAAGAATTCTTGCATGGCTTGCTCGGCGTCATAATCGGGGTTCCACAGGAATTTCGCCGTCATATACCCGCCTAAAGCGGCCAACTCGCTATGCGGAGTCTCGTAAGTATCTTGCTCGAAAATCCCCTTAACATTGTGGGCGATGAAGAAGCGGATATTTTCGCGACGTACCCGCTGATTCGGAAACGGTAGCAGGTAATTCGCGAAGTTGGTCACGTAATCCCACACCCAAAGCCGATGAGCCACCTGAGCCCATCCTTGTACATCTTCCCGAAATCGACGGTTCGCCTCGCTCGAACAGGTAGCCAGCGGATGGGCAAAACAACACTCGATCGAACACAGCCGGATAATCACATTGGGCCGGGGCCGCAGATTCCGCGGAGGCCGCCGCGTCCATTGATACGCTAACGTCTCGACGACCTTATCGGGAAACTCCTTTTCCACGGCTTCGGCCACTCGATTGACCAATTGCAGGACCGGGCCGATCTGCGAGCCTTCCCGCTCCGCCACTGCTTGGCAATTGGGGCACTCGCAGTAGTTGTGCCAATCATTCTGGGAGACCGAAAACACCATGGCATCCGGTTGTGCCCGCATGGCCCGGCGAATCTCTTCCGTGCAAATCCGAATCACATCCTCATTCGTGCAACAAAGCTGAGTGTGCTCCCGAAGCCGTTTTCCCTTAACGAGGGAGAAATACTCGGGATGCTCGTCGAAGTATTTGCTCGGGGGAACCAGCCGATCGAAAGTGTGGACAAAGAAACCGCCCGCAAATCGGACCTTCCCGCCGTGACGCTCCTCAAGGCGCGCAGAGCTGGAATTGACCCGGTTTCTTGCCGCCCAATCCCCGTCGAAGCAATCAAAGGTGTATACCTCGCGATACTCGAGGACCGGGATCTTTTCCTCGTTGATCTGTGGAAGCTCCAGCCGCGAATACCGCGGAATCCGGCTTACATCGGGCGCAAACCACCGGCAACCCAAGTGATCTTCCAACAAGCCATAGACTCCGTAAAGGTTTCCTCGCAGCGTGCCACCTGCAATGACGAGCTTCGGCCCGATAGTTCGGATCACATACCCCTCGTTTCCCAACCGTTGAAAGTCGATCTGAAGCCCTAAAGCCTCCAATCGTCGACTGGCTCCGAGGAGGATCTCGCAATCGCGTGCCGGCTCGTTATCGGTGACAATCGGTAGTGTTGCTCCTGTCATCTTTGCGAGAAAACGCTGCAGTTCCCCGGCCCCATACTTGGTAGAAACGCTCGCATCCTGTGCGATCACAATGGCGTACGGCGATTTTCCCGAGTCTGCCAGAACGATTGCTGCCTCGGCCGCCGCAAGGTGGGCTTCCTGCAAAAAGAGGGCAAGAACAAGCGTTGCAAGGTTGAGGAAAAGCGCAAGGAGCATCCATCGACTACCCGAAACACTACGGGGCGATCCCATGACGAAATCCTCCTTTCTCTAAAAGGGAGAGAGCCTCGGGGTGAAAAAGTTCGCTCAACCCAAGAAAAATCCTCTAAAACCTGGCAGATTTTATTGCCGAGCTTGGGGGGCGCAGAATATCCCGATTGAAACGGTGCTCCTGAAGACTTAAGCCACGTGATTACAATCGGCCCCCCAAGAGGTCGGCACCGGCGGGTTTACGCGGCGTGAGTTTCGTTCAGACTCAACTAATAGGCTTCGATGAAGACGCTTCGACTGATTGATAACTGATTGATATTAGAGGCTTCAATTTCGGATGGATCCTTCGCAGAGTTGTAATCGGTTGTAAGGGCTGTTTAACGCCGTTCTTGCTCGCATGTGCAAAGGAGATAACAGGGCGAATCCATGATGAAACAATTAAGGATGAAACACTCAACGATGCCCGGCTTAATGATGAAACGTTTAAGACGACTCAACTAGACCGACTTTGCGAATCTGGTCCGGCGGCGCAAATGCAGCTCAACTCGAAGTTGGAGCTTGCACTGCGGTGGGCTACGCCGCTAAGGGGGTTTGCTCTCGCCCACGTAGGGGATCCTAAGTTGGTAGAATGAAGCACTTATTGTCGCCGTAAATGATAAACTCTGGGGGCTTCTTTTTCACGCTGCCGGCGGGCTTATTGGCGACGGGGGGTCGGCAACCGGTGGATTGCTTTTTAAACTGATAATCAGCGGCGACCACGCTGCACGGGGGATGCCGTAATATGCAGGGTAAAGCGCGGGCGAACCGCATTTAAAGTATAACTGGTAAACTGATGAAAATTGCGAATATCAGTGAGTGTACCTGTCAGATCGCACCGTAAACCTGCTATATGAAAACTATTACCCTGTCGAAACAGAATCACGACGCCGCCAAATCTCAGAGCAAACCGGTCAAGCTCGAAAATTTTTGGCACCAAAAAGCTGCGCACAGCTCATATGTATACTATTTCACTGTGGTTCGTTCAACGATCAGCACTCTGACTCCAATTTCGCGGAAACATCAGTTTTCGCGGAAACATCAGTAGTTGCGGTCAAGATTACGAGATTTGGGTACTGTAAAGACCTGGTGGATTTCGATAGAAAAAATTTGCTAGCAAGTTTGACGGCTTAATGCCCATACCTGATTGTGTCATGCAGATAAATAACCTATTGTTGATAATCCAATGTAATTTCCTGCGGTTTCAGAATGAATCAACCATCCCCTCGGCTGCGACCGGCTCCACCGTATCCACCTCGCATATACACGGGAAAATTTTCCATCTTAACTTCACCAAAGTGATCATTAACTTTACCAAATTGATCAGGAATCTCCGGTGCAATTATCCGGGAATGTAGCCATATGAGGGGACGTATCCAGTTGGATAGGAAGTATTAACGAAGCAGGACCACCGGAAAAACAAAAAACAGTCGTTAAAACGCAAAAACTCTTGGATTCCCCGATGGTCTCTGCAATCTCGGGGCCAGCATGTAAAGAACATAAAGCCCGAAGGGTCGAAGAATCAAAGTCATGACATTCGGCCGCTGAGCGGATTACCCTTTATTCGCTCGTGATACCTGCTTGCTTGTGACACTTAAAGCTTTGCAATAGAGCTGTCCAAGGCCGAAGGATGCGAATAGTTCGAATAGTCCTGCAAATATTGTAAATACTTCATAAAAGTAGTGTAGTATAGATAGTTTATACAACTCGGAAGAAGTTAAGTTCTAAAGCAAAGAAATCTAGAAATCTGACTAGCAAAGTAATGAAGCGAGCATCCCCAGTCGAACTTAGCGATTTGAATCGGTTGATCGAGGGATCATTAAGCCGGTACTCGGCCCTTCGCGAGACGGATCCGCTCCTCTACGAACTCATTGCGGAGCAAACCAGGGCCGAGGCCACCACGCTAAAGATGATCCCTTCGGAGAACTTCGCCTCCTATGCGGTGCTGGAAGCCAGCGGCTCGATCCTGACCAACAAGTACGCTGAAGGTTACCCTTTCGCGCGGTACTACGAGGGAAATGAGATTGTTGATCAGGTGGAGCAATTGGCCATTGACCGTGCGAAGGCCCTTTTCGGGGCCGAGCATGCCAACGTGCAACCTTATTCCGGCTCGCCGGCCAACCAAGCCGTTTACCGAGCTTTGTTGCGGCCCGGGGTGAAATTTATGGGAATGCCGGTGCCCGAGGGCGGGCATTTAACCCACGGGTGGAAAGTGAATTTCTCGGGAACCGATTACTATCAGATTCCTTACGGTCCGGATCCTCAAACCGGTTGGCTCGACTACGATCAAATTCGGGATTTGGCCCGAAAGGAACGCCCCCAAATGATCTGGGTCGGTGCCACGGCATACCCGAGAATTCTCGACTACGAGAAATTCGCGGAAATTGCCCGGGAGGTCGACGCGTACCTTGTGGGGGATATCGCCCACATCAACGGCCTTATTGTCGCCGGCGTGCATCCGGACCCGGTTCCCTATTGTGATGTGGTCACCAGCACTTCTCATAAGCTGCTTCGTGGACCGCGGGCGGGCTTCATCCTGTGCCGGATCGAAGACCGGCTGAAATCGTTGTACCATCCCGATGAACCGCTGAATTTGGCCAAACGGATCGATCGGGCGGTTTTCCCCGGACTGCAAGGAGGGCCGCATCTTCAGACGATCGCCGCTATGGCAGTGGCCTTCCACGAAGCAAGCACCGAGGAATTTCGCGATTATGCGCGGCAAGTGGTCCGCAATTGCCGGCGGTTGGCAGACCGCCTCTTGGAGCGGGGATACAAGCTTTCCAGCGGCGGAACGGATAACCACCTCCTTCTCATGGACTTCCGCGATAGCCCTTACTCGGGCAAATATGTCGCGCGGGCATTGGCTCAAGCAGGAATCATTTGCAATTTCAATATGGTACCCGGGGATCCTCGCCGGCCGATGGTCACGAGCGGTATTCGGCTCGGCACACCGGCGGTTACTTCGATGGGAATGAAAGAGCCGGAAATGGACCTGATTGCCGGCTGGATTGACAGGGTCTGTCGACACCTTGACGATCCTACGCCGGTGGCCCAGCAAGTCCGGCAGGAGGTGGCCGAGCTGTGTCTGCAATTTCCACCGCCGGGAATCAAGCCAAGGCAATAAAAATCGAACTGGTGAGACGCCGCTTCGTCGGTAGGCGGATGTTTTAGGCAAAGGGAGTGCTCATGGCTCAAAAGAGCGACTATTTGCGGATACCCGTGGAGCACATCGATATCAGCCGTATTCCCGTGGCGAAATTGGTCGAAGCCATGGCACACATGGCGTATAGCGCTCGGGATCTCGCGCGGGCCGCGGAAATCTTTGATCGCATGTTGGCGGATCGGCAATGCGGCGTCATCCTGTGTATCGCCGGATCGTTGGTGAGTGCTGGTCTAAAGAAGCTTTTCACCGACATGATCCGGTGGAATATGGTCGATATTGTGGTGGCAACGGGGGCCAATTTAGTGGATCAAGACTTTTTCGAGGCCCTTGGCTTTCGCCACTATCAAGCGGATCCATGGCTAAAGACCGGCATCAAAGATGACGAGCTCCGCGAGCTGCACATCGATCGCATTTACGATACTTTGATCGACGAGGATGAGCTGCGAATTTGTGACGACACGGTGCGGCAAATTGCCGATCAGCTCGAGCCCCGGCCCTATTCGAGTCGCGAGTTTTTGATCGCCCTGGGGGCGTACTTGGAAAGCCGCGGTTTGACCGCGGAAGATTCGCTCGTCTTTCAGGCCTATCGGCAAGGAGTGCCGGTGTTTTGCCCGGCTTTCAGCGATTGCTCGGCCGGATTCGGCTTGGTGGCGCATCAGGCTGCCCGGGGCGACGGACCGAAGGTGACGATTGACAGTGCAAAGGACTTTTTGGAGCTTACGCAACTGAAGATTCATTTGGGCGAAACCGGCTTGGTGATGTTGGGCGGGGGCGTGCCCAAGAATTTCGCTCAGGATATTGTCGTGGCTGCCGATGTCCTCGGTCACCAGGTTCCCATGCACAAGTATGCGGTGCAGATAACGGTTGCGGATGTCCGTGACGGCGGCTTGTCGGGGAGCACCCTGCACGAAGCTTCCAGTTGGGGCAAAGTGGATACGGGCTTCGAACAGATGGTGTTCGCCGAAGCAACCTTAGCGTTCCCGCTTCTGGTTGGCTACGCTTATGAGCGCGGCATCTGGCGGGATAGGCCCGTGCGTCGTTTAAACGACGTGCTTGCGGAACGCGTACCCGTCGGCGAGTAAGCTTTCTCGGAGAGACTGCGGGAAATACCACGGGGCTCGGTGGTGATTTTTACCGCGGGGTAGCTTTGCCCGGTTCGCGGCATCTTTGACCATCTCGCCGGAAGTTCGGTCAGGAACTATTGGCTAGTAGCGAAGTATTGGAAAGGCGTTTTTGATTTCCAGGCTCCAAAACCTCGTTCGCGCACTCTGCCGTGGCGACGCTGCTGCCGACACACGATTCGCCCAAAGTTGAGCTGTGGGGGGACTTATGCCGTAATCACGCCCGGCTCGGTACTCCTGCCTTCAGTTTCAGACAAAGCATAAGATGTGCTAGTTCCGACAGAGCATAAGATGTGCTAGCCATAAGATTCGCTGAATTTGCTCGGCACGGCGTTAGCGCTTCAATGTCCGGGGCATTGCCGGACTGAAGTAATTGCCGCATTGAGGTAATTACCGCATTCCATTAATTCGCTAAGGTGAATTAATTCGCCAATTCCCCGCAAATGGAAAGGCGAGCGATCACGAGCTTAAGAACGATCACAAGCTAAACGATGGAGTTTCAAGCACGCGCTGAAGGATGGAGTTTCAAAGAAAAGAGCGACGCCTCCCGTTCGCGATTGCTTTCATGGTGGAACTGAGATTTTCGCAGCGGGAATCGGCATTTTGCGGTTCCCATCGTAAAATTACACACACTTAGCAGCCTTGGGATAACAACACTAAGAGAGCGTGCATCCCGTAAGGGGAGCACGGATAACGGCGGAAGAACTTAGACATTTTTGTGAAAAATGGGAGAGGAATCAGCAAAGCAGCTTTGGCCTTTTGAACAAAGTGAGTCATTTCAATGCGATCCGACATCATTAAACTGGGTGATGCCCGGGCTCCTCACCGCAGTTTGCTTCGGGCCACAGGTGTTCAAGACGACGATTTCCGCAAACCATTCATCGCGGTGTGCTGTAGCCATGTCGATATCATCCCGGGCCACGTGCATTTGGACCAAGTGGGCCAGTACATCAAGCAATGCATCCGTGAAGCCGGGGGCGTGCCGTTCATGTTTCATACCATCGGGGTGGATGACGGTATCGCCATGGGCCATAGCGGGATGAAATTCTCGTTGCCGAGTCGGGAACTAATTGCCGACTGCGTCGAGACGATGATTCAGGCCCATGCGTTCGACGCTATGATCTGCATCCCCAACTGCGACAAGATCGTGCCGGGGATGCTGATGGGCGCCATGCGTTGCAATATTCCCACGATCTTTGTCAGTGGGGGCCCGATGGAGGCCGGCAAAACATCCGATGGCCGAACCGTGGACTTGATTAGCGCCTTTACCGCAGCGGCGGCCAAGCAACGGGGGAAAATCTCGGCCGAAGAGCTGCTGGAAATCGAGCGAGCTGCCTGCCCCACTTGCGGCTCTTGCTCGGGGATGTTCACTGCCAACAGCATGAACTGTTTGTGCGAGGCCCTGGGTATGGCCCTGCCGATGAACGGCACCTTGCTGGCCACCAGTGCCGAGCGCAAAAAGCTTTTCCGCTGGGCAGCCCAACGCATCGTGAAGATGGTCCTGGATTTCGAGCGGCTGGGTGAGGGCCACGGCATTTTGCCGCGGGAAATTGTCACCGAAAAGTCGATCGATAACGCCATGATCCTCGACATGGCGATGGGCGGAAGCACGAATACCGTGCTGCACATCTTGGCCATTGCCCGCGAAGCCGGCATCGAGTACGACATGGGTCGTATCGACCAGTTGAGCCGTCGGGTGCCCAATTTGTGCAAGGTGGCTCCCAGCAGCCATTATCACATCGAGGATGTGCATAACGCCGGAGGCATCCACACGATCCTCGGCGAATTGGTCCGAGGTAAAACGGGCTTGCTTCATTTGGATTGTCCTACGGTTAGCGGGGCAACGTTGGGCGAGAACATTGCCCGGTGGGATATCCGCGGTGAGCAAGCTTCGGACGAGGTGCTTTACCTGGCTGCCGTGCGGCCGAGTGGCCAACGGCATGCCGCGGCGATGAGTACCGAAACCTCGAAGCGTTCCATCCGGCAATTGGGCACGGAAGAGCTTGGGTTTGACCCTTACGATTGCATCCGCACCGTAGAAAACGCTTATTCGCCGGAAGGGGGCCTTGCCGTGCTGTATGGAAATCTGGCTCCGTGCGGATCGATCGTGAAAACCGCTGGCGTAAAACCCGCGATGTTGCGGCACGCGGGTCCGGCCGTCATCTTCGAATCGGAACTCGAAGCCTATGAGGGGATCGTGAATGGTCAGGTGAAAGCCGGCGACGTGGTGGTGATCCGCTATGAAGGCCCACGAGGGGGGCCGGGTATGCAGGAAATGCTCGGCCCCACCAGTGCTATCCAGGGGGTGGGCTTGGGCGAGTCGGTAGCGCTCATCACCGACGGGCGATTTTCGGGAGGTACTTCCGGCGCTTGCATCGGGCATGTCAGTCCGGAAGCAGCTGCCGGCGGTCCTATCGCCTTGTTGGAGCCCGGCGACATTATTGAAATCGATATCCCGGCTCGCACCCTGAATGTTCGCCTATCCGAAGAGGAACTTGCGGCGCGGCGAGCTCGTTGGACTCCGCGCCCTCCGCGATACAACACGGGGTATTTGGCCCGGTATACTCGCTTGGCCACAAGCGCCGACACGGGGGCGGTGCTGCGATTGGAACCGCGGCGGGAGTAGGCCGGAACTTCGCGCGGTTCGGGATCGGGACCGCGCGGTGCGAATGATACGCGTGCAAGATAAGCAGTAAGAATAGTGGTAAGACACGTGGTAAGATGAGATAATGATGACGGTAATACGAGCGGTAAGGCAACAGTGACAGCCGTACCAATCGTAAGATATAAGATCGAGTGGCAATGATACGATTTGCAAGACGTAGAGCACCTTATAAAATTTTACACGTCTTGCGCGGTACAAACTTCATTTAATGGTGGAGATACAATTGACTTTGATGGTCGGGGCCCGTAGCTCAGCGGTGAGAGCAGGGGACTCATAATCCCTTGGTCGGGGGTTCGAATCCCTCCGGGCCTATCTAAGAGCCTGTCTTGAAATTGACCAGAAGAGGAAAAATGGACGACTCCGCCTTCAGAAGATGCTCAGTCAAGGAAGGCGGAGCCGTATCCAATGTCGAGGACCAATTATCCGAGTCCAATGTCGAGGACGACTTATCCAAGCGATCTCTCGGATGAGCAATGGCGAATCCTCCGGAGCTGGATTCCCAAGCCTGTCGGGCGGGGCAGGAGGCCCATCGATCGGCGAGAGATCCTCAACGCCATTTTGTATGTCGTTCGAACCGGTTGCCAGTGGCGTGCCTTGCCCGATGATTTTCCCAGTGGAAGAGGGTATACACTGTCTTCTGACGGTGGCGGAAACAGGGGGTATGGCAGCGGGTCCATGACCACCTTCGGGACCAGGTTCGGCGGTCCGTGGGAAAGAGGCGGACGCCGACGGCAGCGGTGATCCATTTATATGGTATGATCAGCCTCATGTCCCGCCGCCTAACAGGAGCCAAAACCTGATTTGAAGACATGCTCTAACTGAATGAATTCGACAATTATTAATTGGAAACAAGAAGGCGGGCATTATTAGAAACAAGAAGGCGGATAAGATCCGTAAGATTGCGAAGGCGCAAACCTGCTCGCGGTGCATTTCGTGTTCTTATTTCATGTTCTCGTCGGGTGGGCACCTCGTTACTCGTTCCGCCTATTGCAGGCTACCCATATTACCTACACCTTCCCGTTTGTCTGCCCTATAATCGACCTTGACCCCGCAAGGCAGACCTCTCTATTCTTCATTCACCCCAAAGTGAAAGGGTTAGCCCTGGCTGAGGCCGGTCGACCGTTTTTCAGAGTTTCATTTTTTGGAAAGGTTCAGTTGGAAACTGTTTCGCGTTATTGCTCGAGGTTCGCGCATATCCCGGCGAAGTGCGGTGGGACGCGAATCGGCGGGGGTAGAGCAGTTCAGCCTCGAGCCACCCGATGATAAGCCCAATGCGTACCGCCGCCCCGTTGGGCATTTAGCCAAATCCACGTCGGACCCGTAGTGGGGCGCAGATAGGCCAAAATCCGTAGGTACGGAGCGGCACGGAAGAGGACCTCGGCTGTGGAAAACTGGGCAGGACAGGAAAGGAAGCAAGGATGTTCCCTTGGGTGCGTAGCTCGAAGTCATCGGCCAGAAAACTTATCGCTCAATTGATCGCCTTGGGGGCGACCTTAGGCGTAATTGGGCTTTGTTTTTGGGTACGATCCGTCTGGATGGATCGCGCTGCGGAGGCCCAGGGCCTCCGCCTCCCCTTTGTGGGAAGCTCGCGGAACACAACCCCTGCGTCGCCAGCAGCTCGTGGCGTGTCGGCTCCGCAAGGGTCGCCTGTTGCTCCCTCGCCACAAAACCCATCGCAAGGCAGTCAGCCGAGGCGTGGCGCGGAGACCCGGAGCAACGCACCCCCCGGAGAGCGGGTCTTTGCCCTCAACGGGACTGGCGCGAAAATCCACGCCATTCCCCAGGTGGTGGCGACGGTCAACGGCGAGGAGATCTCCCGCGATGAGTTGGCCCGCGAGTGCCTTCGCCAACACGGCGAAGCGGTGCTGGAAAGCCTGGTCAACAAGCGATTGATTGCGCAGGAATGTGCCCGACGAAACATCGTGATTACGGAAGCGGAGGTCCGGGCGGAAATCGAGAATATCGCTAACCGCTTCAGTCTCGCCGTGGAACAACTTTTCAAGATGCTGCGCGAGGAGCGAAATATCGATCCCCAGCAATACGCGGAGGATATTATCTGGCCGATCCTCGCCCTGCGGAAATTGGCAGGTAGCCAGATGGAGGTCACCCGGGAAGAGCTTCTTCGCGAGTATGAAGCCCGGTATGGTCCGGCGGTCAAAGTTAGACTGATTGTTTGCAATGACTTGGAGACCGCGCGGCGGATCCGATCGCAAGCCCTAGCCGATCCGTCTCAATTCGGCGTGCTGGCTCGCCAACATTCTGTGGATACCACCAGCGCAAGCGTCGATGGGTTGGTCCAACCGGTGCGGCGGCATTTAGGTCCGAAGGAAATCGAGGAGGCCGCCTTCAACCTGCCCGATGGGGCTATTTCCGAAGTGATCCCGTTGGCCAACCAATATCTAATTCTCAAACGCGAAGGAATGTTGCCCGCCTCCAATTTGACATTCGAGCAGGTCAAGATGCGGCTTGTGGAAATCGTTCGCGACCGCAAGATCCGCGAGGTGGGGGCTGCGGTGTTCCAACAGTTGCAGCAGCAAGCACAAGTGGTTAACGTCTGGAATGATTCGGCCCAAAGCCAGAAAATGCCGGGGGTTGCTGCACTGGTAAATGGCGAGCAAATTCTTGTTCGGGAACTTGCGGAGGTTTGTTTGGATCGGCATGGTTCGGAGGTTTTGGAGGGGATGATCTACCGCCGGCTCATCGAGCAGGCATGTCGGCGGCAGCGGATGGAAATTTCCGAGGGCGATCTGGATGCGGAGATTGCTCGGGCCGCATCGACGATGCTTCCTCCAAAACCCGATGGCAGCCCGGACCTGGAAAAATGGATCGCCCTATACACCCAGCAGCAAGGAATCAGCGAAGCGGTTTACCGAAGCGAGGTGGTTTGGCCGGCGGTTGCCTTGCGGAAGTTGGTGCGGGATCGGGTGACGGTCACCGATGAGGATTTGCAGAAGGGATTCGAGGCCAATTATGGTCCCCGCGTTCGATGCCTGGCAATCGTGCTGGATGATCTTCGCCGGGCACAAAAAGTTTGGGAGATGGCTCGAAGCAATCCCACCCGGGAATACTTCGGACAACTGGCTGCCGAATATTCCATCGACCCAGCCGGGCGAGCCTTGCGGGGCGAGGTGCCGCCGATTCAAAAACACGGGGGGCAACCGATTTTGGAACGCGAGGCCTTCCGGCTTAGGCCGGGCGAATTGTCCGGAATTATCGACGTAGGGGCTAACCGCTTCGTGATTCTCCTGTGCGAGGGGTACACCGCCCCGGTCGATGTGGAGTTCACCGCGGTTCGCGACCTGCTTTATGAAGACATCTTGGAGAAGAAAACCCGGCTGGAAATGAATCGGTTGGTTGACGAACTGCATGCCCAGGCAAGAATCGTAAATTTCCTCTCGGGAACCAGCACTCGCCCGCCGGCGGAAACGCCGGGCACGATCGTTCCCACACAGGCGGTGACACCGCTTCCCCAACGTCGATAGCCGGTGCCAATGCCCGTCTTCCACCCATTTGTCGGTGCTTTTACGCCCTCAAGGTCGTAGCAGCGAACCCGTCACCGGCAGCTTCCGCCGGCACGGGTGCCGTTCTTCGAAGCCGGGGGCAAATCACACCGCAATTTCAAGCCTTGGGTGTGCGGGATAACCGCAATTTCAAGCCTTGGGTTTGGGGGATAACCTTACGCATTTCAATCCCCGGATTGCCGCGGCGTTTGTGACAATGCAGGGCCGGGTTTGCCGGGGGAGCAATCTTCTCATCTGTCTGCGAATCTTTCGAAGTTTCGCTGTCGCCGTCTCTTTCGATATTTGGCAAAAAACATAGTTTTTTGCCCACGGGGGTGGGTCTCCACCAAGTTAAACTGGCGGCATACTTGAAAGCTGCAAAGCGGCGGTTCTCACCGCGGACGTTGAACCAAGGGATTACGGGATTTCTACCAAGGCTACGTTCTATCCTGAGTATGCGCGACGGTGCGCTTGACCTCGGCGGGATCAATACGTAGATCTTTTGTCGAGAATTACGAAACCTGGTGCTGTGATGCCAAAGCTCACATTGAATGCCAAAAAGGATGCGATCGAGAAGGCTAAGCAAATTGCGGGCGAGCTGAGAACTAGCTTATCCGCGTTGTTCGCTCAGTTTGTGGAAACCATGAGTGTTCCGCGCGGGCGGCGACGTAAGCCGGGTTGTGCAGAGATAGCCTTGAGTATTTTCGAGTGTTCCGCGCGGGCGGCGACGTAAGCCGGCACCCATCACGCGGAGCCTGCGGGGCATAGCGAAGGTGTCCGCGAAGAAAACTGACCGCCAGCTTTTCGAAGAGGCCATTCTGGCCCACCACGGTCGATGAGCGATCGCCTATTTTTCGATATCGATGTGCTCTTGGATCACCTGCTTGATCGCGAGCCTTTTGCCGACGACGCCACGGAGTTGGGGTCTATGTCGGAGCGGTGGAGAATCACGGGTTGCGTCTCGGCATGGAGTTTCGCCGTTGTGTTTTACATCGTCCGACACCAAGCGGGTGAACATGTGGCCCGTCGGGCCCTCCGGGGCTTGCGAGATGTGTTTGAAATAATTGAAGTAGATGCTCAAATTATCCATCAAACGATCGACTCGGCCTTCCCAGATTTTGTGGATGCCGTCTAGCATGCCTGCGCTATTCGGGCCGGTGCCATGCGTATCGTCACTCGCGACTTGGCCGGCTTTCGCCGCTCCGAGGTGCCCGCGGTGAGTCCTCGGGCCTATTTGGCGGCGCGACCTGAGGGGTCAGTTCTGATCGTCTCTTCGTCGCTCACGCTTTTTTCGCTTTGGCTCCGCTTTTTCCGCTTTAGCTCTCGCGTGTGTTGACGGCGGGAACAAGACTTTCATCGACACGGGACCCTACCCCGTCGAGAATCCTGGACCCTGCTTAGTCTTCCTCTCGCGATCGCGCGGATTAGACTTAGGATGTAGCATCACTCGGCGTGTTCCACAAACTCGTCCAGGATGGTATCCGTGGTATGCGCTAGGTAATCTAGCTCGGAAATTTCCTGCACAGCGTGGTAAGGGAGAAAGCTACATCGTTGGGAAAGAGGGGCCCCTTCAATCAAAGAAAAGACCGGCCGAGTTATCTCCTCGAAGACTTTCGTTCGGCGGGATTCCGGCGCCACGATGTGCAAAGCAATATTGATGTTTGGAACTAAGGCACAAAGATCCGCCATCCGCAAGAGGCCGGAGTAAATCGCCGTGGAATGCTCGACCTCGAATGCCCGCTTGATCGTTCGACCTTTCAACCAGAGCACATCGATCCGCTCGATGGTGCCTAAGGTAGCCTCGTCGTAGTTCAGGGGAAGTCTCTCTAACAGAACTCCCGGCTGAGGTTGCCAGTGCTTGAGTACCCGGAACCGATCTGCGACCGGCAACCAAATCTTGAAACCCATCAGTTCGCCGATCCGACATAAGGCGGCCTGAATTCGAACGGACTCGCGCTCATCGGCAATGGAAGTGGTATCTGCCTCGGAATCATCTGCCGTTTCTGTGGGGATAGTAACGGGGATAACGCCTCTTTCGGCTTTGACGGGGATTTTTCGAGCCCGTCGGAGTTGCGCTTGATCGACCGGATACACACGTTTTATTTCGCTCTGCTTGCGTAAAAGTTCGCACAAGAATTCTCCATCTTCTGGCGGGAGGCTAAATAAGCTTCGTCGAACCCTCATCGTCCACGAGATCCTATCTCGAGTGAAACTGAGGCGGTCAAATACCTCAGGGTCGTGAATGGGAATCGTATGCTCCAGCTCAAGCCAAACGCACGTCAGTAGTTTGAATCGCACCACAAACGGGTCGTCTTCCGGCAGAAGCAAGGGAGTGCGATCGATGAAGGGCCCCTCGAGAACTTCCGCAAAGCCGACCCACCGGGATAAGTGAACCAAATAGGCGAGGAAGCGATCGCCCGGTTGCACTCTCTCCGCCATTTTCTGCTGAGATTCGCGAAAACCCGTTACCGAGCGATCCGATCGGCTGAATGCTTCATAAGTCTCGATCGAGTACAGAGATGTCCAGTATTTCATTTTGATTTCCTTGCTTGGAAGAGGCTCGGTATTTATTCTGCCCCAATCCCACATTAAACTCTGCGTACTGAAAGGATGCTCAGGGCGGATTTGGAATACGAAGCATTTCAATCGGCCATGCCGCAAATTCTGGCTCGGGCCTTTCACGGGGTGAACGAATTGCCACCTACGATTTTTCAATAACGCTAAAATCTTAAATCTTCCGGTTTGTCCTCGCAAGGAGGAAAGGAGAGGGATTTCAGCGATTCGGTTCGATCTCGATGGTGGAAAGGATCCTGGTTTCTTTTCGGGCGGGGGTATACCGAAAACTTGCGACGAAGTCGTGCTTACCCGGGGACTTAGTGTCGGTGGCGAACCGGTAGCTCGGCCCTTCACCATTTAGGGCTGTTGGCGGTTCTATTTCCCTTTCGGAGAGGAATCGGGGGTTAAAGGCAAAATGAAGGTGCCCGCCTGATTTGCCGCAGCCTGCTAGTTAATCCTCACCCGAATAGAAATGGCACGATTCGTTGCGGATACCCCAGCTCATGGGAGCCGACCCTTTCGCCTTCCTACAACCCCCGACGGTAGTAACATCAATACAGTTGCCGTTGAGATGAGCAGGTAAGAGAAGGTAGGCGTCAAATCGATTTGGGAGGAAGATGCAATGTGTCCAAAGCGGAGCTCTCGGCGTCGTTTCGTTCGTTCGGTGGCTGCTACAGCCAGCATCGCGCTCCCTTACTTCGTTCCCCGGCTGAGTGGGTGGGCAGGCGAGCCCTCGCGGAAGCTTAAATTGTGGATGCATTGGGACATGGAGGGTGCCAGCGGCCTTTTTCACAGGGACCAGGCTTGGTACAAAGACAAGGGGGTTGATCCGCAAGTCGCCGAGGAGGGAATACAGCTTTTGATCGCCGATGTCAATAACGGTGCCAAAGCCGCTCTCAAGGCCGGGGCTACCGAGCTCATTATCTGCGATACCCATGGCGGCGGGGGCAACTTTCGGCCCGAGCAAATGTTTGCCGATCCGCGAATCACGTATCTTTACCGCAGCCGCGGATACGAAGGGACATCCTTCCGCTGGATGCCCGGGATGAACGAAAGCGTGGATGGCCTGATGCTCATGGCTCATCATGCAAAGGCGGGGACACCCGGGGCGTTTCTCCCTCATACGAATAGCACAAATTGGGCCGATTTCTTGATTAATGGGCAAAGCGTGGGGGAGATCGGCATCGAGGCCTGCTTCGCCGGTCATTGGGATGTACCGCTCATCCTAGTGCATGGCGATGAGGCTGCCTGTAAGGAAGCTGAAGAGCAATTCCCTGGGGTAGTGACCGCTAATGTCAAGAAGGCCGTCAGTTACGATCACTGTACAGGCCTCGATGTCACGGCTGCACACCAACTGACAGCGGAAAAGATTGCTGAAGCCATCGAAAAACTCAAGGTTTCAAAGCCCGCTCCATTTAAGCCGAGTCTTCCGATGCGGGTAACCCTTCGGTTGACCGAGGAAAGATTTGCCGATCCGATCGCCAAAAGGCCCGGGGTACGCCGGATTGACGCCTGCACGGTGGAGGCCGAAGTCCACCGGCAATGCGATGTCATTAAGTGGATCGCCGGCACGGGAGTGGATTGATCCCTGCGGCCCCATCGTGTGATCTTCATCGCCTGTGAAAAACCTTGCGTCAGAACCACGGCCGCCCTAACCGCGATTGCAACCGCGCTTTAATCGGGGGTGTCGCGGCGCTTTACCGCAAGTGCGAGCAGCGTTACGGTGCCTCGTTGGGCAGGGTTTCGTCTTGGAAGGAAGCCTTTACGCCGCGGAGATGCCAGTCAAAAAAGGCTTCTACACGGCGATCGATTTCCGGGTTGCGGAATCCGCCGTGCCCCCCGTTTTCCACGGTAATCATGGCTCCCGCTACGCCGGCGGCCCGAAGGGCATCGCGCAGCTCGGTCGATTGCGCAAATGGAACCACCATATCCTGGGTGCCGTGAACGATCAAAAAGGGCGGGTCGTCTGCCGTTACATAGGTAATCGGCGAGGCAGATCGGGCTTTTTCCCGCACAGCATGAATGGCCGCACCCAGCAAAAGCCCCTGCGGGGAGTCGGCATTATCGTGCTGCAATTGACTCGGTTGGCGTCCGATCGTCAGCAGGTTAGCCGGCCCGAAAAAGTCAACGACGCAAGTAACACGGCTACTTTGGTCGCGGTAATCGCCGAGTTCGCCTTCCAGCTCTGCCACATCGCCGGCTGTACCGAGCATGGCCACGAGGTGCCCCCCCGCCGACCATCCGATGACGCCGATCTTTTTCGGATCGAGGTTGTACTTCGGAGCATTCCCGCGGATCCACCGGATGGCGGCTTTACAGTCGTGGATCTGGGCTGGCCACACGGCATCCTGACTGAGGCGATACCCGACGGAAACGCCGGCATACTGCCCGCTGGCAACGAGCGGAATGAGCCGACCGATCACCTGACGTTTGTCTCCGCCCCGCCATGCCCCCCCATGGATGGCCACAATGACCGGCAGAGGATCCGCGGTTTGCGGCTTCTGAGGAATCAGTAGGTCGAGCCGTTGCCGCGGATGGTCGGTGCCAGCATAGGGGATATCCAATTCAGCGCGAATACTTTCCGGGATCCGCGGCCCAGCTCCCGATGCCCCACCCTGGAGGACAGCTCGCGCACTTTGAAATTCCTCGCGGGTGAGGAAGCCGTTTTGATCACGGTCAATTCTTCCGAAGAATTGCCGGATGGCAGGGGGAACCTCCTCAGGGCTGAGCTTACCATCGCCATCGCGATCAAGTCGGTTGAATGGACGATCGGCAGGTGGCTGAGCGGCCTGCACCGCTTGGTAATTCACCAGCCAAAAGCTCAAGAATGTCGTTAAGCTCGCGACTGCTGCCAATTTTCGTGGCATCGAGTGAAGCCGTGCGGATTGTAGCGGAACCATGTGAGACCCTCCAAACATTTAGGCAGGAAATTGGCAGGAAATGGACGGGAAATAGCAACAAAGTAACCACGCAGGGAAAAACGAAATCAAAAACGGGGTCAGGGATTTTGCCCTGCAAACCAACGCACACCATGCCGGAATATATCCCCGGCTAACCCCCTCACGCAACGGGCAGCCATTTACGGTGCCTTTTGCCTTTTGAGAGCGTAAAAACCCTTCAGCGTACTGCAAGCGTACTGCTTCGGATCTGCCGTGCGACAAATTGAGAGCAAACGAGCCTTTTTACCCTTTAGAGCTGATCATCCAAAGTGCCGTGAAAAAATTCATTTCCGAAATCGAAGCCACGCTTCTTAATCGAAGGATAATACTGGGCAGAATAATAAACCCAGCGATAGTTTTCGCCAGAAAAATAGAAATTAGAAGGTGCGCACTACAGCCGGCTCTACCTTCGAGGCTTAGGTGAACCAACTCGACGCAAGCGCTCGTGCAGGCCTTCGGCTATAGCAGAAAGCAACAAGCTCCGGAGGTTTCTCCCTGATTTTCACCCTCCTACTTCAAGACTCCCCACGGCTTCACGTTTCTACAAGCACGATCTTTTGGCCGGAAGTCTCGAGAAAGATCCGATAATGGATTCGGGCCTTTTTATTCGCGCGGAGGTAGAAATCAATAACCCAAAGCCGCGCTTCAAGTTCGTCGATTTCTCGCACCAAAAGCGTGCGTTCGTCGCCGCGGGGTGCCGCCTGGGGATCTTTCGGATTGAGTTTCTTTTCGAGGGCGTTGCGCTGCTGCTCCAAAGAATTGCGACGGATCACCAGTTTTTGACCGGCCTCTTGGTAACCGGCAAACGGAGCACGATCGATCAACTGAAGCCTGACCGTGTGAGTTTTGACCGTACTGCTGAAGAGGGCACGCAGCCGCACTGCCTCGTGCGTGTTGTTGTGTTGGTCTTTCCGCGTGATGTGAAGCGTAAAAGTCCCCTTCGGAGGGGCGGGAAGCGCCGGTTGGACTTTAAAGCCCTCGTTGCCATCGATGCTTACCAGCTCCCAGCGCAGAAATTCTTCCTGCGGAAGATACTTGGCGGAAAGACTTACCGTTGAAGCCCCGCGGTCCAAATCGAGCACGGGTCCTTCGCCCCGGACCGTGGTTCGCAACTGGACGTATCGGCTCTGCCCACCGGCCCGAACCTGTAAGAGGCAATTACGCAGATAATTGGCCGCCGGGCTGGGGGCTTCTTTCGCCCATTGAAAGTAAAGCCGTGGACCTTCGCGGAAAAACCGTCCGACCTGCTCTTTCTCCGCTTTTCCAGCCACGGGCTGCGATTCCAGCACAACCGGCCAATACGGCGAGCCGTCCGGCCCCGGCACCTCCGTTAGTACAAAAGTATTTCCTTTGCGAAAAGCGGTCCCTCCGCCCAGCAAGATAAGCTGCCAATCGTCTTTGGTGGCGCCAACCCGACCGATTTCCACCGGTGTAGGTTCCTCTTCTTTGGCAGGGAGAAACTCCGGCAAATCGATCGCCTCCGGGAATCCTTCAAAAAGTTGTGGTTCCCGGGCACTCGCCGAGGATTCGGTCCCCGAGGCTCCGGCGGGCTGCGCCTCCGGCTGTACTTGAGCTTGACCGGTGGGGGCGGCCGGAGGGGCCGATTCAGTTGAATTCTCCAGGCCAGATTCCCCCGATTGTGGCGGGGATTTTTCCGCCTCCACTTCTTGAGGCGGCGTGGTGGGAGTATCGGCTTTATCTGGATCCTCAGGAGAAGATTCCGCAACATCTTCCGCAGCTTCCATTCTAGGTTGATCCGACGCGGGCTCAACCTTCGTTTGATCGGATGCCGCCTCAGCCGGTGGGGAAGCGGGGGTCACTGCCGCGCGTCCACTTGGCTGCGATTCAGACCCCGTGGGTGCCGGAGCCGGTGGCGAAACGTCGAATTTGGTCGGGTCGAAAGTAGGATCCGCCGGGATATGCGGAAATGGTGATTTCTCTTCGTCTGAGGGCTCGGTCTGGGACTGCCGCCGCGCTCGTTTCCCGCCCACGGTCTCTGCCCGCGCCATTTCCGATGTTGTTTTGCCCGCTGCGGCGGAGGGCTTCCCCCTTTCCCCCGAGAAAAGCCAAATGCCTGTTGCCACGAGTAACCCGAGGATCACAAGCCCCGCTGCTCCGGCGGCAATCCGCTGCCAAACTCGCAGATGACACCACAGATCAAAGGCCCGATTGAACATCGCTGACCAAACGCTTGCTTTGCGCTCGCGCTTTGCGGCGGGCCGGTCCTCGGCCGGTGGCAATTCCGCATCTTCGTCTTCCAGACGAGCTGCTTTTTTCAAAGGCTCCTCGGGGCAAAGCTTCGCGAGGAGGGTAGCCACGTTCGCGGCGGACTCCGGTCGCCGGCTCTGATCCCAGGCTAAAAGCTCGCGGCAAAGCGGCGTTATGGCCACAGGCAAAGTAGCTAGAAAAGACTCAACGGTCTTTTGCCAATTAACCTGGGCATCTTCCCCGGCCGATCGCGGAAGCTCCGGTACTTTACCGGTCAGGGCATAAACTAAGCTGAGCCCAAAACAAAATAGATCGCTTTGCGGCGTGGGCTCATTGCCCTCCCATATCTCGGGGGCACCGAAATCGGGTAATGCATCCGACTTCGCCTCCGACTTAGTTTCTGGTTTGGCTTCTGATGCCGCAGGCTGCTCGGAGGGGCGATCCGGTTCTGTCGCTGCCAATCGGCCGAAACCGCGGTGAAGGATCTTCACACTACCCTGCGGGGTAATGATGAATTTGGTGGGTTTCAAATGCCCGTGGACAAATCCTTTTTCATGCAGGTATTGAAGTGCTTCGGCTGCTTGGCGGAAAAATTCTGCTGCTTCCTCGAGGGGCAAAGGACCCTGCCGAGACACGCGCCGCTGGAGATCCTCCCCATCGACGTACTCCATCACCAAAAAGTATCGCCCGGCTTCGTGCTCGAGATTATAGGCATGGACCAGGTGGGGGTGGTCCATCAGGGCGATGGTTTGAGCTTCCGCCACAAAGCGGGCCATCCATTCTGGATCCTGAGACAATTGCTTGGCTAGAATATTTAACGCTACCCGGCGATGCATCGCGGCGTGTTCGGCAAGGAATACAGAGCCGGCATCGCTGCGGCTGAGAACGTCGACTAACTTGTACTTTCCCAACCGTAGGCCGCGGCCCAACACCAGTTGCCCCGCCTGCCAACGCGTAAGCCACCCCTCTTCGACAAGCCGCCGGGCCAAGCCTTCAGGCTCCGAATACTCTTCCGACCACTTCTGGACTTGCTCGAACTGGGACTCGGACAAAACTTCATTTTCTTTGAGACGTTCGAGAAACGCTTGCATCGCTTTTGGCCGCCCTGATTGTATCGCCCTAATCCTGTCGATCGCCCTAAGATTTGTGGAAAAGGTGGTTTAACATGAGCGAGGTTGACGCGGAAAGCTTCGTGACCAACTTCCCTCAGGCGGTAAATTCCGAGATCAAATTTCTCTAAGGGGCCAAGAACCCCCTGTTTCAGCGTATCATGGGCGATCCCCGCGGACAAGCGTCCGCCTTTCCTGCGCTGGCTACACACGCGACCTAATTTCAGCCACACCCCCTTGTTCGCTCGTCAGGCACGGTATTTCGTGCCGGTTTTCCAGCGGTTTGCTCGTGATCGAGCCTGCCGCCCTTTTATACCACGGATTGACACGGCGGATTTCTTAAGTTAACCCGATGCATTAGGCCGTTGGCCGACCGTCGTGCCTTCGGCGGGCTTAACCCCGTGCTGGGATCGGGAAGGCATCGGGCGACCGTGGTGGCAAGAAGAGGTGAAAGATTAACCCCCGCCGGGACCAGGCAGACGTATCCACCGCAACGAGGGTCACCCGATCGGCCCCACGGCAGGCAGGGGTATTTCGCGTTTTGCCGTTTTCCCGTTTCCCGTATTTGCCGAGGGGACTGCTAATCCCGCTTTTAGAAGGCAGCTCGGAAGGCCGTTTACCCGTTTTGGCCGAGGGGATTGGGCTGGCGGAAGCCTCGATAATGCTTCGAGAGGCCGAACCGTAAGCTACAATTCTTGGAGCACGATTAAGCAGCACGATCGATTCGGATGAGTAATGATCCGGTTGACCAAGCTTCCGAAGATGGGAATTAAACCCGGGAAGACTACCAGTCTGCCTATCCCTAGGCGATAGGATTAGAATCCAACTTTGCGATAGGCCGTCTTGTGAGGCGGGGCGATCTCTTTGCGAAATCCGTTTCCGCATTATTTTGCAAAATGGGAAGATATCCCTGGGCTCGGCTGCTGCGAGTGAGGTAGCTGCCGGGCATGAAGTAGCGGCTCGACTCCGGAAGCGGAGAAGCCAGCAAAGCAAGGCGAACGGAAGACTCTCGTAATTGGGATATGTATTAGATCGGGCATGCAAAATTCTGACACATTTTTGCTCTTTCAGCACTTGGGTTTAGCGCTCCTGCTGGGGTTGTTGGTGGGACTTCAACGGGAGCGGACTGCCATCGGGATGCCCGGCCTGCGGACCTTTCCGCTGATCACCGTTCTGGGGACCGTCTGCGCCCTGCTCGGGCAGCAATTCGGCGGCTGGATTGTGGCGGCCGGTTTGCTGGGGGTGATCGTGACGATGATCTTCCCGCACCTCTGGCGGATGCGGGAAAAGGACCCCGATCCGGGAACCACCACCGATATCGCAGCTCTGCTGATGTACGGCGTTGGGGCTTTGCTCGTCGTATTGCCGGATCAACCGGCGGTAGCCGTCGCCATTGGTGGCGGGGTTGCGGTGCTGCTGCAATTCAAACCCGAATTGCACGCTTTTGCTGCCCGATTGGGCGACGAGGACCTCCGGGCAATCATGCAGTTTACCTTGGTTACCTGCGTGGTCCTGCCCGTGGTCCCCGACCGCGCGTACGACCCGTTTGGGGTGGTCAACCCCCGTCAGGCTTGGCTGATGGTGGTCCTGATTGTGGGGATGAGCTTGGCCGGCTACATCCTTTACAAATTTTGGGGTGAACGGGCCGGAATGGTACTGGGTGGAATCCTAGGCGGGGCGATCTCCAGCACGGCAACCACGGTCGCTTACGCGCGGCAAGCCAAGGAGGGAATGGTGGAAAGGCGGCCCGCGGCCATCGTAATCCTTATTGCCTCGGCTGTGGTTTTTCTTCGGATTGTGGTGCAGATCGCCCTGGTTGCCCCGGCGATGCTGGGCTCGATCATTCCCCCGGCGATCATCATGCTTCTTTTGTGCGGTATTCCCGCGGTACTCGTTTGCCGGCGAATGCCGTCGACCCCCGCGACCGCCCCGAAGCAAGGCAATCCCACCCAAATACGATCGGCACTCTTTTTCGGGGCGAGCTATGTGGGGGTCCTCTGGGCGCTTGCCGCCGCGAAACACTACATCTCGCCGGAATATCTCTACGCCATTGCCGCCCTCTCGGGACTAACGGACATGGATGCGATCACCCTATCTACCGCGCGGATGCTCATCGCCGAAGGCCCCGGCTCGTGGATCGCGGCACACGGCTGGCGGCTCATCCTTTGCGGGGCCGTCTCCAATCTGGCGTTTAAAGGGCTGATTGCGGGGATTCTTGGCGGGTGGCGGCTTGCGGTGTACCTGGCCGCTCTATTCCTCCTGCCTTTCGCCGGCGGCGTATTGATGATTATTCTGTGGCCTTAATTCGGGGCCGCGAGCCTGTGCCCACTTTTCTTTTCTTCCACTCCGGCACTGGATCGGGACTGCCTCCCCAGGGGAAGACGCGGGGGCAAACGCGGGGCAGATCGCGAAAACCGACTTTCACCATTCGCAGGCGTCCTGAGACGCCTTTTTGCATACCTTTCGCATTCCCACCCTTAGACTTCCCGACCCTTGCGGAGCTTGGGTGGCGGCGAAAGAGCCCGTCAGCGGTGTTCCGATTAGGCGAAGCCGTCGTCATCTCTTGTCGGCAGGCTTCTAGAGCCTAATAATGACGGGGACCCGAGCCGGAATCGCCCCCCTTCCGGCAATGAGTTCCGGCGATAAGTACGGCATGCGCCGGGGCGGCGGGCCCCTTCTTGCCGGCCGGTGATTGCGTGCCAGTGAGCCGTGTGGAGTTAAGACCTCAGCCCTTCGGAACGCCCTACCTCGGATCTGCCGCGAATGAGAATAGCAGCCATTTCAGATTTGCACGGCAACCTTTCAGCTCTCAGCCGGATCCTCGAGCGAGCAAGCCCCGTGGAGGTGGTGGTCTTCCCGGGGGATATCACGCATTTCGGTACGCCGGCTCAGTGCCGGCAGATCATTCAACTGGCTCAAGGGCTAGCGAGCACGGTGTTGGCGGTGGCCGGGAATTGCGATTCCGAGCCGATTGATCGGGAGCTTGCCCAATTGGGAGTAAGCCTGCACGGGTATGGCCGAGTCGTGGGGGGCGTTGGTTTTTACGGGGTGTCCGCTATACCCCCTTGGCTTCCTAGAATGTACCACCTCAGTGAAGCGGAAATTGCCCAGACCATTGCCCGCGGGCTGACCGAAATCAATCATCAACCTACCCTGCTTGAACTGACCATCTTGGTCTGCCACGTTCCGCCGTATCGTTGCAAATTGGACCGCATTTTCCTCGGGTATCACTGCGGGAGCACCGCGGTGCGGGAAGCCGTGGAGGCTCACCGGCCACGATTAGTTCTCTGTGGGCACATTCACGAAGCCAGGGGCACCGAGCAAATTGGCGAAACTCTCGTGGTCAATTGTGGGCAGGCTGCCAAGGGATACTTCGCATTGATCGAGCTGGCGGCCGACCAATCGCCCGCGGTTTCGCTCCTGCGTGCTTGAGGGGCCCTTTGTCCGTGCATGAGAACCGATAGGTTTGGCGAAAGCGACGCGGTGACTGTCCCTTTTCTTCCGGCACCACCCCCGCTAACTGGCGAACATCCGACCCTAACTGGCGAAGATTCGACTGGAGCGAGGCAGCAAAGGCTAGTGCATTCGTGGGGGGCCGAATTCCTCCGCGGCTTCAACAAGGACCGTCAAATTCTCCGGTGGTACCCGCGGCGATACCGAGCACGCACTGGACAAAATGTAGCCGCTACCCGGACTTGCTACCTCCAATCGCCAGCGGGCGTCGGCGCGAACCTCTTCCCGCGTTTTCTTTAGCAGTGTGTTTACCGGATCGATATTGCCTTTGAAAAAAAGCCGGTCGCCTACGCGATGCTTGGCCTCGGGCAACTCGACGGTCCCCAGGGGCGGAGGGTCCAGGGTGTCGATTCCATCGGCCCCGGTAGCTGCCATCAGCTCCAGGCGATCGCCAATTGCCCCGCAGGTGTGAATATACACGGGCACCCCTTCTTGATGGATCCTGTCGATCACCTGCTTTTCATAGGGGAGCACGAACTTTTCGTAATGCCGCGGCGAGATGAATCCCCCACCGGCGAAGGCCGAGGAAATTAGCACGGCATCTACCCCCCGGCGGGCCTGCAAAGCCCCCAGCTCCGCCGCCCCGCGGGCATAAGCTGAGAGAATCGCGTGGATTTTCCCCGGATCTTCATAAATGGCAAAAAGGGCCTGTTCGTATCCCAAAAGCTCCATCAATTGGGTCCACGGCGAAAAAATCTCGCTATGCACGGAGACCGTTTGGCCCACCTCGGCCAAAACCAGATCGATGGTGCGGAAGATATACGGCGGCCAATAATCGTCGGAATTGGCTCGATATGGCTCGAGCCCAAAGTAATACGGATACTTGAGCCCGCCCAAGGCGTGCGGATCGTCGTAGTACAAAAGTTCCGGATCGACTTCCTCCAGCGTCGGACGTCTTCGCCCTTGTGCGGGGAAATGATGCACATTGTCGTCCGCAGGACACCGCGCCACATCGCCATTGACGAAGCAGACCGTTTGGCTGCCGTCTTCGGCGGTTTCGATTCGGGCCACAAAACGCATCCAATTTGGGTCGGTCCCCAAAAGGTTGATCAATATTCCGTCGAATCGATACCGGCGTTGTAAGGTGATCAAAGCTCGGGCAAAGCCTTCGCTGGTGAACCATAATTCCACAGGTGTGACATCGGTGTTGAGCAAATAATGACCGATCGCCAACTGGCACATCACAGGCACACGGTCCACCGGTTGATGACGCATCGCCGCAGCGATTCGTTGTTTCCCGGTCATCATGGCTTACGAGCCTCCGAAGCCGACTTAGAAGTGCGACCATTTCAGGCCGGCAATCTCCGCAATCGACTCAGCGGGAGACGTCACTCGGACAATGAGAACTCCCCCCTACACACGGAAAAGTTTGCCGAGTTTTCCGACGGATAGTGAAAACACGACTTGTCCGCCGCTCGGTCCTTCGCAAACTCCGCGGGCATATCGGCGGTTGAAGAATGCTCCAATGACGACGGTACCTATTTTTCCCCGCTTTCACGGTGGGTGCGTGTGGCTAGGCTCACCAAGACTTCCCTCGGTACGATTTCGCTCCGGTTTGCATGGCACAAGTACGATAGTTGACGCCTGCGAGCAATTCGGCTTTGCATCTTTCCCATTGGGCGGGGAAACACCCGGGAAAAAATACCAATCTACCGGTAAGATAAGCGATCGGCGACTCGTGGACTAGTTGCCTTCTTAGCAAAAAGGTTTACGGCAGATGTTTCAACACGATGTGCTTTTCAACCCTCACGAGTACTTCATGCGTTTTGCTTTAGAAGAAGCGGAGCGGGCTTTTAGCGAAAATGAAGTGCCTGTGGGGGCGGTCATTATTCAGGGGGAGCGGATGATCGCGGCGGCCCATAACCAGCGGGAACAACTGCGCGATCCCACGGCCCATGCCGAAATGATCGCCATTACTCAGGCAGCCAATGCACTAGGCTCGTGGCGTCTTGAAGGCTGCACGCTGTACGTGACTTTGGAACCGTGCGTAATGTGTGCCGGGGCGATTGTTCAAGCGCGAATCCCGCTGGTGGTCTACGGAGCCAAAGACCCGAAAGCAGGGGCCGTGGAGTCGCTCTTTCAGCTGTTGACCGATCCCCGGCTGAATCACCGCTGCCAGGTCATCAGCGGGGTCATGGCAGACCCCTGCGGGCAGATTCTGACCCAATTCTTCGCAAAACAGCGGGAATTGGGCAAGAAGTGACACTCCGCTTCGCCGCTTGCAAACACAAGATCGGATGAGCTGGTGCGACCTTCCGCGGATTTCGGCAGCGGTTGGGTTGCCAACGATCGGCAACGCTTCTCCCATGATCAATCCGTATGAAACACCTCAGGGATGGGCATCCACCATTTGCCTTCGGGAGTTCCCGGCAAACGAATTTGGCACGGATCGGTTTCCTTCCACCACCGCTGTGTTTCAGGGTCCGCCGCCATCTTTGCCATATCGGCTTCGAAATCCTCGCCTACATACTCGTAATAAGCAAACAAGTAGAGCTTCCCCTCTAACTCCGCCAGAAAGATCGAGTAATTGCGGATATTGGACCGGCGTATCTGCTCCAAAACTCCCGGCCAAGTATTGGCGTGGAGTTGAATGTAATAATCCTTCTTTTCAGGCCGCAGACCGATCACGGCCCCAAAGCGTTGGACTTTCGGCTTAGACGCACTGTGCCCGGATGATTCGCCGGCTAATGGCCCCGAGGCTGTTGCTTCGAGAAGTATTCTGGGGGTTTGGTCCGCCCGGGCAGTCCCGGACCACAAAGCGTACAACGCCACGCCAATTGCGATCCCCACCATGACAAGTCCCAAACCCAAAGCCCAGTGCACGGCACCAGAGTTCATGACCATTTCTCCTGGAACTTCGAAAATTCTCTTGAAACTTCAAAAAAAAGCTGAATCCAATCGGGTTTCAAATTGTTTGATTCGCAGAAGGTGAGTTCGCGGATTTAGGAAACGTCCGGCCCAAAATATGGGAGAGTTACTATCGAGTAGGCAAGTACCGAGACATCAAAAAGAATCCCGGAAAGCACGCATTTCCTCCTGAAAACATGAGAATTATGGAATACCGAATCCTTTTGCAAACGAGAGAATAACCAAACCTCGATCTAACCTTCGAAACTGGCTACTTTTACGGTTGCCAATTTACGGAGCCATTAAACGTGGTAATGCGTCGGCAGGTCGCTGAAGAAACTGCATGCAAGAGGAGCCCCAGTCCGCACGGGCATCCGGTGGTTTGAAATCAACTAAAAGCCGTTAAGCTATTAAGCCACCGAAATTAAGCCACCGAAAAAGCATAACGAAAAAGCATAATTTGTCGCCGCCAAAGAGCAAGAAAAAGGGCGCGATGAGCGCCGCCCACGCGACGGTGCGCCGAGAATACAACGGGGACCATTGAGCCGACAAATGCCGGCAACAATCCGCCCCATTGAATTCTCGGTGCCACCCCAATGGCGGGTTCTCAACGCGCCTTAGCCAATTGTAATGCGGGAAACTAAGCCACAACGAGGTCAACCCCCTCCCCCGCTCTTCACGAGTTTCGGGGGAGTTCTGACCGGCAATATCCCAGAATTCGACTTCGGCAGTCGGCAAACCTCGTCCGGTGACTTAGCTTTTCATTTAAAGTAAGTGGAGACTACTGCTGAGCTTCGCCTTGTCCGGTGCTTTCCGCCGGAGCAGGAGCGGGCTGCGAGGGCTGCTCCGGCTGAGGTTGCGGTGGTTGCTCAGGTTGAGGTTGTGGTGGTTGCTCCGGTTGAGGTTGTGGTGGTTGCTCAGGCTGAGGTTGCGGTGGTTGCTCGGGCTGTGGTTGTGGTTGTTCCGGCTGCGGTTGAGCTTCCGGCTGAGAAGGTTGCTCAGCGGGGGCTGCCGGTTGTTCCATGGCGGCCGGCTGCTCAGCAGGTTGTTCCGGGGCCGGAGCCGGGGTTTCCGCCTGAGGCTGCTCGGGTTGAGCTGCGGGGGCTTCCGCCGCCGGTTGAGCGGGCTGAGCTTCCGCCGCCGGGGCCTCTTCGGTCGGCTTCGGGGCTTCAGCCGCGGGTTGCTCGGCGGCCGGCTGTGCCTCAGAAGGCTCCTCAGGTTGAGCCATTTCCTCAGGCTTGGCCTCCTCCGGCTTCGTTTCCGCGACAGCCTCCGGTTGTTCTTCTGGTTTCGCCGGCTCAGCACCGATATCCGGAACGCTTTCCGGAGGAGTGGTCACCGTGGGCGCGGGCGGCCGATCAGTTACCCGCGGTGGCGTAACCGGGGTCGGACCCTTACCTTGCGGCGACGGACAGCCGCTTAGATACACCACAAACAACGCAATCATCACTACCGTTACAAACGCCCTTGACATTTAACCCTCCGTCCAAAACTCTCAAAAAAAGGTGACTCAAACTTTCTGGGGAAAATTTGTCGTTCCCCACTCCCAACCAAAATACCCTCTTTGCCTGTCGGAGCTGCCCTTTGCTGCTTCTGAACCCGGCAAACTCACGCTATTTCCCGCAATTTAACGCGCCTCGGAGAACCGTACACCCGCGGTAAGCTTAACAGTTTGTTGCGATACACGTCTTGAAAGGCAACCTCCGGCCAGTTAATCCCCAAAACCAGTTAATCCCCAAAATTTTAGTTTGTGGATCGGCAGATGCAAGCATCAACCGTGTCACCCAACCGTAAATAGCGCTCCAAATCAGGAGAACTTTTGCGACTTTAACAGATCCCAACCTTTGGCTTTAGCCGCACGGTGGTAAAGCCGATCCATCGGTTAGGTTTAGTCGGAGTACATGCGGAGCTAGTCCAGCTTGGACTACCCATGTGAGGGGTAGCTCGAACGAGGACTGAAGGGGTAGCCATTCGGCAATAAAGATGTTCATTTGGGGATTCAATCGCTTCACTCCGATGCCAAGTCCCTGAAACGACTTTCTACCCCGAGGATGCTTTTCGGTTTCACTGGCTTCTTCTCAGCCGTTAAAGGTGGTCATGACCCACTCAGCAGCTTCTCGGCTTGGCCTTAAAGGAACGCTCGGACGGCTGCAACCGGCGCATATCCCTGAAGATTCGCAAGCGACGATCACCGTTAGCCCCCTACCGCTACCGCAAGTGGTGGGCCCTTGGGAGTTGGTCCGATCGCTTAAGGAGGGGAGGCTTTACCGGCTGTTTAGCGCCCGACCCCGGGGGCAGAGCGAAAGGTTGCCGCCGGCTTACGCCATCAAGTGCCTTCGTCCGGAATTGGAGCACGAAGCCCGGGCGGTTGCCTTTCTGGCCCGCGAGGCCGCCGTGGCCCAATCGGTGAAAAACCGCCGAATCATCCCGGTTTTTGCAAGCCAGCTTGATCGGCCGCCTTATTTTTTGGTCATGCCTCTTTTGGAGGGTCAGGATCTGGCCAGCTATTTAGGAAGGATGGGCCGATTGAGTATTCCCCAGGCTTTATGGATTGCCCGCCAAACTGCCGAAGGACTTGCGGCCCTGCATTCCCAGGGATGGATGCACGGAGATGTTAAGCCGAGCAATATTTTTCTATCGCCCCTCGGGCAAGCGACGCTGTTGGATTTGGGTTTTGCGCGTCGTTTGGATCCGCCGGAGCCCACAAATGCTTCATGGCTTTTAGGGACCCTCACCTACATGGCTCCTGAAAAGATTACCTCGACGCTTCGCGCCGATATCCGCAGCGATCTTTACAGCCTGGGGGTCATTTTTTACGAGATGTTGGCAGGCCGCCCACCTTTCACGCATGCTCAACCCGGGGATTTGGCCCGGGCCCATCTTCAGGAAGTCCCCCCGGAGATCACCAGATTCCGCCCCTACATTCCGCGGCGCCTTGTTGCCCTTTTACGTCGGCTCCTCGCAAAAGATCCGTTACGCCGGCCACAAACCCCCGAAGAGCTGGTGGAAAGACTCGTCGACCTTGAAATTGCAACTTTCGATACGCGCGATCCCCAGCCGTGTAGCGGGAATTAGCGGCTCCCTGGCGTAAATGCGCACAAACCTTCCAATGTTGGGCAGCGGGAAGCCTACAGGCGGCCGGAAAGCTTGAATTGGTCTAGAAAGAATGCTGGGAAGGCTGAATTCGTTTAGAAAGAATAAAGAATCTAGAAAGAGTTCTTGCGAGGCCAAAAGTCGGATTTTGCGTGGGTATTTCTCAAGTTTCGCCCAGGCGGAGATCCTGCAGCACGTTTCCCAGAAATCCGCCGGTTAATCCGGAATGGTGATTTTTCCCCGAGGATCCCTCAGCCGGTACAAGGTCTCCCCGGCATGGTCGACGACCAAGATGCCTTCGTTTTCGCGGCCTCGAAAAAAATCCACATCGATTGACGCAGGATCGCAATATTTCAGATTGACACGTTCTACCCGCTCCTTCGGGATCCCGGTGGCTAATGTCACGGTGATACGGGGTTTTTCCACGCCATTCTCATAAGTACCGATTCCCCGAACGTGAGTGGAGTGCGCCAGCACACCCCCGGGAACATCGCGGAACTTGTCCCACTGCTTTAAGAAGTAGTCGCGCACATGGTAGCCGATTTTGTCCAGATATTTGCCGTGGGTATAAGAGATTTCGTTGACATGCGGTGCATAAATGATGAGTTCCCCCCCATCCGCCACGATGGGTTCCAGTTTGTACATCACCTTTCCGGCTACCCAAATGTCGTCGTACATTTCCGGGGCAATGCCCAGGACCAACCGGTAGGGATTCTCTTGGTAGACGATGTGGAGCTTGTCGGATAAATCCGCTGCACGCGACCAGGCCTCTTTCGGCTCCCCGATGTAAACGCCTGCCAAGTGGTCGCGGTGGACCACCAGATTAATATTGAGGATCGGCCGATGGATCATGGTCGCCGCTTCGTTGATCAGCTCGCGGACCGGCGTATGCTTCGTGCCGATGATCTTGATACAGGTGATCACCGCGGAAAACCAGTGGAAAAAGTTGATAAAGTTCCACTGACTGATCCCCGGGAAAATGTATTTTAGACCGCCGGAAAACCCGACGACCTCGTGGGGGAAAGTCGGCCCGAGGATCATGAGCTGATCATAGTCAAAGATCATCTTGTTGACACCGATCGGGACCGGCTGATCCATCCGGCCGCCGGTAATTTGGCGAATTCGTTCCGCGGGGATCGTGCCGATCATCTGAAAGGTGTCGGGTTCCGACCACATGTGATTGAAAATACCGACTTCGCGATAAAGTGAGCTCCGCTCCCCATTGCAGATGCCCAGCATATGGTGGATTTCTTCCTTGGGCATAGGTTGATGAGTGCCGAGGGCAATCAGAAAATCCAGCTTCCGCACCCGCCAGATCAATAGATCGACCATGGCCCGAAACAGCATGGGCAGCGGACACGATCGGGTTTTATCCGGAATCAGCACTAAAACGCGCTTCCCGGCAAGCTCCATCGCGTCGAATGCCTGCTTGAGGAGATTGTAAGTTTCCCCTTCGTCCAAATATCCGTCGGTCAAGCCCTTTCCTGCCAAAAGCATGGGAACGATCCCCTCGATCAACAATCAAGTAATCTGCTCGACGAATTCATCTGTTAGTTAATCCGCTCGACAAACGAAAATGAAGCGCGTCAAACTGAAATCAATTTGTGCGATCAATGAAAGCACTTCTCGTTTGGCCGCCGGATCCGTTTCGTAGCTTGGGGCTTTGTAAGACTTCGAAACCTACCCTGAGACCAATTTGATCGGAACCTACCCTGAGAGTAATTTCAAAAGCCGGGAGCCAGCGTTTAAGCTCGCTTTAGCCGGTGGTTTGGTACCGCACGGCCGCATGAGCAAATCCGAATTCGTTATTCCAAGGCTTACACCACCATCATTTTACTGAGGAACCGGCTTTTTTGGACCGATAGGCTGCGGCGGTGCCTCCTTTAAATTGCCGTCCTTTAGGCCAGTTAATCATAGGGGAATCAGCAAAAAGGAGCAATACTCGCGGGAAAGGGGCCAGCGATCGTGTGAGAAGCCCTTTGGGAGATCACTCCTCCAGCAGGCTCTCGACTTGTATTCTGCGGCGGCTTGCAGCGAGCGCCGGGCACTTTGGCTAAGCACTTTTGCCCGAATTTTCGGGGTTCGCGGTGCTGATGCGGTCCTCATCGGCCATGAAACTCCCTAAAAGCTACCAGGAAGCTTGGGGCCGAATTAAGCTTCAAGAGAACGAAGCGTCGCTGCACCGACTTCGAGGTTATATCGGGAGGAACTGTTGCCGCTTGAGCCGCCGTTTTTGGGCTGCAGTTGAAAGGCCTCTTTGAGGGGGGCTTTGCGTGGGGAGCTTTTTTTCGAAAAGCAGTGGTGAGCTACCAGGTTAAATAGCAGCGAACATGACCTCAGGCTTTGCATCCGCGATTTTTCGCGCCGATAGCCGGGGTTTTCGCAGCAGATACACAACGGATCCGCTGGGAGATACACAATAGATCCGTGGAGTTTTCGATGACCCATGCGAAGCTTCGGCCCCAGTAGAAGTGAATTACTCGAGAAAGTATGCCGAGCTTCCGCACTAATAATCGGAATGCTAAGCTTGCAAGCGGTACCACGAACGACCTTTGGTTCGAGAAGGAGGGCTCAATAATGAGTTACCGAAGCAGTTCAACACTCCGAGGGATTTTGGTGAGCAGAGATGCCCCGGGGGCAACCCCGGCATTGTCTCCGAGGAATCGATCAAGCGGCGGCTACTGGCTGCGGGTCGGATCGCGGTCGGCACCAGAGCTCCCGCCGCCTACCAACTCTTGTGCTTCATTTTTTGACCGAGTTGCAGCGAGTAATCAAACCCGGCTGGGCTCAAGGGGCGGCGGCGATTCCCCGGAGCGAAGGAAAGAGCTCCGTAGGCTTGGCCGATACAGCCTGGTAGCCGCCCTCGTTTTAAGCCTCGCGTTATGCGAAGCGGTCACGCGCGCACTGGAGAACGTAGCGGGCCCCGCTTCGAAGCCTGAAGGAAGCTCGGTTGCCGATTGGCGGGATGTCCGGTCGTTTGGAGCTCGTGGTGACGGGCAAACGGATGACACGGAAGCGATCATCCGGGCCATCGCTGCTGCGCGTTCCGTGTATTTTCCCGCGGGGACGTATCGGGTGACACGACCCATCGAAATCGTGTTGTCCGAAACCGGTCCGGTTGCCCTATGGGGTGATGGGACGGCGCGGATCGAGATGGCCGGAGCCGGTCCCGCGTTTCGGTTTATCGGGAGCCATACGGGAACGGCGGCACCTCGGACCGTGAAGCCCCAAGTTTGGGAGCTGGAGCGAATGCCGAGCGTATCGGGTTTGGAAATTCTGGGTCGCCACCCCGAGGCGTGCGGAATTGAAGCCACGCTGACCATGCAACTCGTCCTACGCGGGTTAAATATTCGCGAAACCCTCCATGCCGTTCGGCTTTACGTCCGCAATCGAAACGTGATCATCAGCGATTGCCACATTTACCAAAACCGCGGCGTGGGAATCTTCTTGGACGACTGCAATCTGCATCAGATCAATATCACGGGCTGCCACATCAGTTACAACGAAGCCGGGGGAATCGTCGTCCGCGCCGGTGACGTCCGCAACATTCAAGTTACAGGATGCGATATCGAAGGGAACATGCCGCTGGATCCCGTCGTTGCTCAGAAGGCACCACCCACCGCCAATATCTTAATCGACAATACGGGGGCTGCGGGCGGCACGGCGGAAATCGCGATCACAGGTTGCACCATCCAGCACACCCATCAGGCCAATGATTCGGCCAATATCCGTTACATTGGCCGAGATGGGAAAAATCGGGTTTGGGGCCACGTGGTCATTGCCAACAACGTCCTGTCCGATGCCCAGTTTAATATCGACCTCCTCCAGGCTCGGGGAGTCAGTATCGTGGGCAACACCTTCTGGCACGGGGTGCAATACAATCTGCGAGCGGTAGATTGCTCGCACTTGGTCATCGGACCTAATGTGTTGGACCGTAACTTGGAGTACGAAGCCCAGGCCGATGCCGCCGAAGGGGTGCTCCTGCGTAGCTGCACGGATTGCACGATCGCGGGATTGCACATCAGTGGAACGCGCCGTAATCCTGCCGGTTTGGTGCTCCAACAATCCCGACGGATCCATATCAGTGGTAGCACGGTTTTGGATTGTGAAAACGCCGGGATCATGCTCGATCAATGCACCGACTGCTATCTGCACGGCTGTTTGCTGCGGCCTAAAGATGGCGATACCACCGGTTGGGTACCGGTGCGCGAAATCGAGGGGCAAAATAATCAGATAGAGCTGCGGCCTCAATCCGGCGGCTAACACGCCCGATGGCTGCCGCGGAGAGCCTCTCGTTCGATACTTACGCGGTTTACGTCTGATGGCTACGCCATGAGCGTCGCACTTTCGAGAAAAAGCGGGTTTTCGATCTTTCCGCTTGGGTTCGAGCGGTTGATCTCCGCAGCTCAAGAGGATGAAATCCGCGGCTCACTACCAAAACAGATCGATAAAAATCGATAAAAAAACCGAGTAGTAAACCGATTCCATGGATTGGCTGATTCAAGCATTCATCGGATTTGCGGCCGGTGTACTTGGAGGATTACTGGGAATTGGGGGCTCGCTACTCATTATTCCCGGATTGATCCTTTATTTGAGTCACACACCGCAAGGCTACGGCGGAAGCCACCAACATCTGATTCAGGCCGCGGCGATGATCTGTAATGTGTTTGTGGCGGCTCCTTCGGTAGTTTCTCATTTCCGGGCCAAAGCGGTGATGCCGCAGGTCCTCACGCGGTTGGTGCCGTCGGCTTTGGCGGGGATCATCCTCGGGGTATTTCTGACCAACACACAGCTTTTTGCCCGCGAAAAGGGGGTGTATTTGGCCCTCGGGCTTGCGGGCTTTTTGGCTTACGAAGTCCTCACCAATTTATGGCGGCTTTTGGGTGGTGGCGAGATTGGTGAAAGCGACGGAGACCAAGCCGCAGGCGACAAATTCTATGCGGCCTCCGTGGTACTTGTTGGACTTGTGGTAGGCGTCAGCGGTGGGTTACTGGGAATCGGCGGGGGTGCCCTGAGCGTTCCCTTGCAACAGCTCGTGCTGAGGATCCCGCTACGCCGGGCGATAGCCAACTCGGCCGTCACGATCGTCTTTGTCTCCACCTTCGGAGCAGCCTACAAGAACCTAACGCTTCCGGCCCATGGATTTACGCTTAGCGACTCGCTGCGGCTGGCGGTCATGCTTATTCCGACGGCAATTGTCGGCAGCTATTTTGGGGGGCAACTCACCCATCTGCTGCCGCGACGCCTGTTGCGGTTGACATTCATTTGCTTTTTATCTGTTGTTGCTTGGCTAACCTACACTCGCGCCATGGAGGCGCTCCGCAGTCTGCCGGCAGAGGCCACCGAAAAACAACAGGTGACCCTCGCTCCTTGCGACTTCTCCCGCAATTCATTCGAGAATATTGGGTTTTGGGCGGGATTGCGAGATCGGTTCAGTCCATCTAAGCGGGGGAGAGAGATTGCCCCCCGGAGTGACGTACCGGTAAACACTACGAGTGCTTCCAGAGTTGGCGGTCCTAATCGGTCGAAACCTTGAGCCAACCGATTTGGCGCACCGCTTCAAACACCGCAACGGCGACGCTAACCGACAGGTTTAAACTGCGAACCTCCGCGCGAATGGGAATTCGGAGCACTCGGGGCCAATGAGCATGGAGGAGCGACGCGGGCAAGCCTTGCGTTTCGCTTCCGAAAACAAGCACATCGCCGGGTCGGTAGCTCGCTTCGTGATAGGGGCGACGAGCCCATTTCGAGAAAAACCACATGCGTTCCAGCGGCAAATGCGAGGAGAGTTGACCCCAGTCATCAACCACCTGCCAGTTTAGATGAGCCCAATAATCCAAGCCCGCCCGACGCAGGTGTCGATCCGTTATGTGAAAACCCAAGGGCCGCACAAGCCAAAGCTTTGCTCCCACGGCTACACAGGTTCGGCCTACGGCTCCTGTGTTGTAATGAATCTGCGGTTGATGCAGGACCACATGAAGGATCGGTTCGTACACGTCCTACTGGGACCGCAAGTGCGGAGAAATCAATCCAAAGTCTCTTTAGTCTATCTTTCTTTGTTGCTGAGGTTTTTTGTTCCTCACTCAGCATCGATCAGGCCACCCCGCAATATTCGCCGCGGCATGCCGATCTTCCGCGAGCACAGCGTGGCAATTGCCGTCGCGATAGCCCATTTCGCTTTTTGCCGGGCGAAAATCGGCCCTACCCTAGATTTGCGCTGATTTAAACTTGCCACCAACCGCGGTCCACTCCTTGCCGGCGCGCACCGTTCGGGTACGGCAAGCCGTGGCTTCGCGAGCCGGTTGCCGAGGCAATTCGAACTTGCGTGACGGAGGTACCTATTTTACTTCGCTCAAGGACACCGGGCGACGTTCCGCAGCGCTAATGAGCGCCGCCTCCAAGACCCGCTGAGTTTGATAAGCGTCCTCAAAGTCCGGGATCGGAACGGTCGGCTCCTCACCCGCCAGCACTTTGAGGATGTCATAGGCCTGGTTCACAAAGCCGTGCTCGTAGCCGATGATATGGGCATCCGGCCACCAATTGGCAACATAGGGGTGGTCTGGGGCATGGGTGCACATGATGGTGGTCCACCCTTGGACGGCCCGAGGGAGTGTGGCATCGTAAATCTGAAGCTCGTTCATCCGTTCGAAATCGAACTTCAGGGCTCCTTTGGTCCCATTGATTTCAAACATATTCCGGTTTTGATTCCCGGTGGCTTGCCGGGCGGCCTCGAAGCTGGCTACCGCACCATTGGCAAATCGGGCCAAGAAAAGCACGGTATCGTCTACGGTCACGTCGCCATACTCTTCGCCGGCTCGACCTGCACCTAAAGTCTCCCCCGCCGGGCCTGTGGGGAGTTTTCTTCGTTTGATAAAGGTCTCGGCAATGGCCCCGACAACTTCGGTGATTTCCGACCCGGTGACAAAGCGCGTCATATCGATGATATGAGCGTTCAGATCGCCGTGGGCACCCGAGCCGGCTAGAGAGCGGTCAAATCGCCACAGCAAAGGGACGGCCTCGCTGGCCCAATCCTGCAGGTAAGCGGCCCGAACATGCCGGATTTCACCCAGGACTCCTTGCTTGACCAATTGATGAGCCAAAGCCACGGCCGGACACCGGCGATAATTGAACCACACAAACGTCTTCACGCCGGCGGCCTTTGCCGCCTCGACCATCGAACGGGCATCATCCAGTGTGCCGGCTAACGGTTTTTCGCAGCACACGGGCTTCCCAGCGGCCAACGCGGCTTTCGCAACGGGAGCATGCATGTGGTTAGGCGTCACCACATCCACCAGCCCGATCTCCGGCGACCGAACTACCTCCTCCCAATTCGTGGACGAATGAAGCCAGCCCCAATTGGCCGCAAATGCCGGCGGGTTCTCCTCCGGCTGCCCATAGACGGTGTGCATAATGGGTCGAATGGGGGGCTTAAAAAACCTCGCTACCTGCCCCCAAGCGTTCGAATGGGATCGGCCCATAAACCCTTGACCAATTAACGCGACATTGATCGTCTGCATACATCTGCTCCTTGCGTGGTCTGGACCTCTGATTGAGCCGCCGTCAGTCGCACACGTATTTGGTTTGGTCCCTGCCCAAAATTTTGGCACCGCAACGGGTTCCTGCATCGCGGGAGCGATCTGCCCAAAACGGTCCAAAACTTCGACGCCGTTTATAGACTGCAATTTTGGAACTTTCAAGGGGCGGCGAATCGAATCCGAAGGTCCTTTGTGGCACATCCGCCCTCTTTGTAGCTTGTCCTCGTTGGCAGGGTATCTCACGCGCGACGGCACCGGAGAATCTCGCCGTTGATCTACCCCAGTTTTCCGCGATCGGCTATCATGACCATAGGGGCGGTCGGATGAAATCGCAGCTCGAACTGTCAGAAAACCCAACGAGGTGGTTTTAGCTTAAAAGTTCGGGGGCAGGTAAATCCGTCCACTGGTCCGCTTCCCGCGAGATCTTCCTCTCCGTAAAGGGTTTACCCAAACCCGTTAAAGCTAATAAACTAAATCCGTAAAGACAAAAATCCGTAAAGACATAAGCAAGTTAACAAGCGACGCGATTTAAACCCAGGTAAAAGCTGCTGAATCCCCTTTTCATGAAAAGCAACGATCGAATTTCATGAAAAGCAATGATGGACAATCACGAAAAATGGACAATCACGAAAAGCGGTGATCCACAATCGCGAAAAGCAATGATCGACAGGGAATTTGAGGAGGTGGATAAGGAATTTCCGGATTAAGAATTTCCGCAGAAATATCGACCGAATATGGGGCGTTGTAGTTGAGGGGAGGCCCCGGCCGCACAATCCGGGATAATCCTGCAAACCCAGTAATGGAGGATCGACGATGAACGCAGGCAAGCGACTTGGTTGGCTAGCGGGCTTGATTGTGGGGGTTGCGATCGGGCTAGTACTGGGGGGATTGTGGCCCCCAACACCTTTGAATGCCGTGGCGACGGACCGCGGCGAAACCTTCGCCCTGGCCACAGGGTTTGTGGACGAAGGGGTGGAGGCGGTTTATTTCCTCGATTTTCTGACCGGCACCTTGCGGGCCGCCGTCCTTTCGAATCAAACTCGGGGTTTTCGTGCCCGTTATGAAGCCAATGTGCTGGCCGATCTGCAAGCCATCATCGAAGAGAGCAATGCCGGTTTGGCGGCCGCAAATTCTCAACGCGCAAAGGCGGGCCTACCTCCGCTTCAACCGCTACAGGTTCCCCAAAACCCTAAGTTTCTCATGGTGACCGGAAGTGTGGATATTCGCCGCGGTGCAGCGGGGCGGGTTCGGCCTTCGGCTGCCGCCGTGTATGTGGCGGAAATGACCACCGGAATCGTATTGGTTTACATGGTACCTTGGGATCAAGGTGCCCACGCCGCTAACCAGCCGCAGACCGCTCCACTGACGCTCTGGACAGGCGACCGATTCGCAACGGCGATTATCCGCACTCAATGAGGATTTGGTAATCCCAGTAATCCGCGAAGGCTGCCCGGAATCTGGAAGGATTGCTACTGAGGCGCTAGCCAGCCAAGAATTGGAAGCATTTCGAATGATCAAAGTAAGAATTCGGCGGCGACCCCCCCTGCCTCAGCCGGGCCCCTGCCCGAGGGAGTGTTCCCAGAAGACCTGACATCTAAAATACCCTGAGACGGCAGGAAGGATTTGATCTGTATTAGCCCCGCGAGACGAGATTTTAACGGGCTTCGACTCGTAGCCTCCTTTTGGTGTCAAAATTATAGCTTCCTTTATTATAGTCTCCTTTTGATGTCAAAACGATCCGTGTGATAATCAGAAGAAAATCGTCACTGTGAAAACCGAAGAATTGCCCGGCGGGAGGGCATTCCCTATTGATGGTTTGTGCGTAGTAACGGTTTATCCTTACGGATTAATGTTTCCGTTACGGATTAATGGTTATCGTAACAGATGATCGGTTCATGATTTCGGAAGGATGCAATCGCGGAAGGAGGAGGCATTTGACACACGGAGAAGGATTCATCCTCACGCGGAGAACGGGAAAGGATGCATTCCCAAAACGAAAAGGAAGAAAGATCCATTCCCAAAAGGAAAGAGGAAAACGGAAGGATAAGGGAGAAGGATACATTCACAAGACCAAAAGGGAGAAGGATACATTTCCAGAAGGAAAAGGATGCAGTGGGACAAGGAAAAGGGGCCAGTCGCAGGGAGAATTGATTGCCGATAGGCGACGAATTGATTGCTAAAAGGTAGCGACTCAGTCACTATAGCAGGTCGAATGATTCAAATTGAAGTGAATGGGCAAGAATGGGCGGTTCCCGAGCAAATAACCGTCGCCCAGCTTTTGGAGCAACTCGGGCTGGCGAACCGACCGGTTGCCGTGGAGATTAACGGTGAATTGGTCCCCCGGGGCGAACACGCTAAGCGGCAATTGGTGCGCGGCGACCGTGTCGAGATCGTCACTCTGGTAGGAGGCGGGTAAACGGAGGCATAACGTCAATGGCTGTTGCGGTTCCTACGGTCGATCCTTTGCGGATCGGCTCCCATGTGTTTCAGAGTCGGCTCATTGTTGGCACCGGCAAATATGCCAGTTTTGAGTTGATGCAACAGGCGCTGGAGCTTTCCGGAGCCGAGTGCATCACTGTTGCCGTACGGCGGGAGCGACTCATCGATCGCCAAGGACGAAATTTGCTGGATTACATCGATACAAGCCGCTACACGATCCTGCCGAATACCGCCGGTTGCTTCACGGCTGAGGATGCCATCCGCGTGGCACGGTTAGGACGCGAAATTCTGTCCCAGTTGGGTAATCCCGGGGCCAATTGGGTGAAATTGGAAGTCCTTGGTGATTCCAAAACCTTGCTTCCCGACCCGGTAGCCACCATCGAAGCAACCGAGAAGCTGGTGGCCGACGGTTTCGAAGTGCTGGTTTATACCACGGATGATCCGGTGGTGGCTCGCCGGCTCAAACAAGCGGGGGCCACGAGCGTAATGCCGGCCGGAAGTCCCATCGGGAGTGGTCAGGGGATTCTGAATCCTAACGCCATCCGCATCTGCCTCGAATATCTCAAGGATGGTGATCCGGACTATCCGGTGATTGTCGACGCGGGCGTCGGCACGGCAAGCGATGTGACCATCGCCATGGAGCTTGGGGTCGATGGTGTGCTCCTGAATACGGGAATTGCCCATGCGAAAGACCCGCTGCGTATGGCCCGGGCGATGCGACTTGCGGCCGAGGCCGGACGATTGGCGTATCTGGCGGGGAGAATCCCGAAAAAACTCTACGCCACGGCAAGTAGCCCCATGGAGGATACCATTGCCCCTTTGCGACGGGGGTAAGCCATCTACCCACGTGACGTCTATGAGCGCGATACGATTTCCCGCTTGCGACGGGGATGAGCCACGAAAGCCGCGATTTACCCCTCAAATTGTCGAATTGGTTGAAAGCCGGGGCCGATCGAAGCGAAATTTGTAGTTCTTTGCGACCGAAGATCTCTCTCGACGGATCACCCTGCGAATTGCCCGCCTTGACGGCTCAATTTGCTGAAAGCATCTATTCTGCCTTTATTGCTGAAAGTATCTTTTCTTCGTTCAACTTTGCATGGGGTCGACTTTCCAGCTTTGCATGCGGTCCACTTTCCAGAAGTATGCTGAGTGCCCTCTTTTTCGGAGGGGCTCTCGATACGCTCCTTGCTGACTGATGGAATCTCTCCCGGTACGCGGCCGGTGACCTAATTGAGCGCGCTTCAATTTCCCCCAACCAATTCCTTCTTCGCTCACCCGACGCCAAATTCTCGAGCACCGAAGGGGAAGTCTGCCCCTTGCCTAAAGGGCATCACCTACAATGGCATTCCTTACTCAGGAATAGGGTCGTCGGGATGAATGGGTTTGCCCTCCCAAACCGCCGCGCCCGTAGTTGGATTGTACGTGAGAATGCGCGATTCGCTTCCCGGGGCCGGCGGCACATCCACCCGAGGGATCCAGCGACGATGCTCGGCCACAACCTCCGCATACTGGGGATCACCTGCGAGGTTCGTCCATTCATGGGGATCGCTCGCCAAATCGTACAATTCTTCCGAGCCATCCGCATACCGAATGTAACGCCATCGCAACGAGCGTACTGAAAAATTCCCTTGATTGTGCGATGTAATGGCGGGTCGCTCCCGCGGAGTTTCGGGGTCACGCAGTTGAGGGACTAAGCTGATTCCCTCCAAATCATCCCGCTGAGGCAAGCCGCACAAATCGACAAGGGTTGGATAAATATCTAACAATTCCGCCGGTTGCCGGCAGCGACCACCGCGGGTAATTCCGGGTCCGGCGAAAATCAGCGGAACGCGGGTCGAACGTTCCCAGAGCGTATTCTTGCCGGTGATCAATTTTTCCCCTAAGTGGTATCCATGGTCAGACCATAGGACCACGACGGTGCGGTCGGCGAGCCCCCTTGCCTGTAGAGCATCAAGAATTCGACCGACTTGGGCATCCATGAAGCTGATGCAACCCAAATAGCTTCGCACGAGATTCCGCCATTGGTTCGTTTCCCGGACCCAACGCAACCGGGGCTCCGGCAAATACCAATGCAGGTACCAACTGAAGCGCGGCGTATCGTCGCGATCTTTCTCGTTTACCGGCGGCAGGATCGAGTCGTCATCAGGATAAAGCTCGTACCAATTCTGGGTCACATAACACGGTACGTGGGGAAGAAAGAACCCGATGGCCATCAGGAATGGTTGATCGGCCTCCATTTTCTCAAGCTGCTCCACAGCCCAGGTTGCGATCTTATAATCCCCTTTATCCTCGTCGCGATGGTCGAAGGTTCCCCAATCCATCAACGGGTGGTTTCCCATGGGAGTCGGGGGGATAAGCTTCTGCGATGGTCGGACGCCAACTCCCGCCGGCGGTCCCCAGACATGGAACTCGGCCGGCCGGTCTTTCGGGGGGACGAAATGGTAAACTTTTCCCGCACAATAGGTGCGGTATCCATGCCGTGCAAAATGCTGCGGGAGCGAGACGCGCTTTTCCCAAGCCGGCACGGTCCGGAACCAAGGGGATAACCCATAGATTCCCGTAGTGCTCGGGCGAAGGCTGAGCATCAAGCTGGTCCGTGAGGGTGTGCATAGAGGAGCCTGAGTGTGGGCATTCAAAAAAACGGTGCCCCGGGCCGCCAGGCGGTCGATATGGGGCGTTTTCACTAGCGGATGCCCGCCCAGGCATCCCACCCAGTCATTGAGGTCGTCGATCGCTATCATGAGGATATTCGGGCGGCTGATGCCGGCATGATCGTGGGTGTCACCTGGCAAATCGTTTGCCGCAGCAAAGTTACGTTCTGTTGCGAATTCGTCGCCGACAAAAAGGGAAATCGCACCGGCAATCGCCACAATCCGTATTACGTCAAGCACCCGACGCATGGTCCACACCTCACAAAAAACGGGATAAGCAAATAGTGCTGAAAACTGATAGTAACCGGGAATTGATCGTGACTGAATGCTGCGCCTTTCCGCTTCTTTTACTCCGAGCAGTGCAACGATCCTACTTTTACTCCGGCCAATGGAACGCTCCTACGTTTGCTCGGGGCAGTGGAACGATTCTACTTTATTCCGCGCAGTGGAACCCTGCCCAAACTTTCCTTGAGTTACCTGCTTACCAAAGATAGCCCGGATGTCTCGACGAAGCAATTTGGACAAAGTAAAAACAGTTGGACAAACTAAAAAGAAGATTGCCCAGACCAAAGAGAAACAGGAGAGCAAAAAGAACGAAGGGTTACAGCTCGAAAAAGAGAATTATTTCCCGGGATACCCCGCCGATTGTACCGTGCGGTCAATGCGGTGTTATCTCCGATGCTGCGCGAACGGGTGGATGCGATGCTCTATCGTTAGCTGCCGCTAGCTGCGAATAAGCTCGACGATCAGCAGGTCAAGCGATCCCTATTTCCAGCAGGGTTGCTCCTTCAAGGAAAAGGACTATTTCCAGCAAGGGTACTATTTAAAAAACGTAACGGTATGGAAAACCGCACTTTGTTGCCTGCTGCATTTGGGGTAACGAGCTTTGTAACGGTAGCGAGGATCCGAAAAGCCGGGTCTATTGCCGTAGCTGCATAAGGGCAGCTTAAGGTTTGAAAGGACCGTCGCACTTCCGCGGCATCGGGGGGCAAAGGCGTGGAAACATGAATTTTGAAATTCAGGCTGGTTTGAATTCTGAATCGTCGTGCTGAGAGACTGGTCAAAAGGATGATTCTCATGAAAGTGGTTCATTTCGAGCAAATCCCGAGTGCTCCCGTCCAGATGGAAGGGTCGAGCGGTTGCCGCATTCGTGTTCTCATTGGTCAGGAAGACGGAGCCCCGAGTTTTTCGATGCGTCAGTTTGAAGTTGCCCCCGGCGGTCATACCCCGCGACATTCCCACGCCTACGAGCACGAAGTGTTCGTGCTAGAAGGAATGGGTGTGGTCGTCGAGGAGAACTGCGAGCATCCTTTGCGGCCTGGGACGGTCGTATATGTGCCGCCAGGGGTTTTGCATCAATTTCGCAACACCGGGTCAGGACCATTACGCTTCTTGTGTTTGATTCCCCATCCGCTGCGTGGCACCGACAGCTCGTGCGTGGCTGCCTGCGGCTGTAGTTAAAACTGTTCCGGCGTGTGGCTAAAATCGCTTGAGGACCTGGTCCCATCCGCGGGGGAATCCTGCGATTGCCGATCCGACAGGATGACAATGTAACACGTGGTCGCATGCGCGGGGGGAATACAAAGCCTATTTCCTTAGATTGCCGCCGCGAAGAAGCTCCTAGGGTTGCCGCCGCGAAGAAGAAAAATCGAGAAGAAGAGAAATCGAGACATATCGCATTGAAACATGTCGCAACAAAGATCTCGGCGGGAAGCCGCCTTTCGGCGATGGGGCCTCGGAGCGAAATCTCGAAAAATGGTTGGCCACCCCAGAGAAGCTCGGATCCGGCAAGCCTCCGCGCAAACTCGCAATCATGCGTCTTTTCAGGCGGGAGCGTGATCCATGACAAGTAAACATCAGCAAGTAGCGGCAGAAATCGCCAAACTTCGCGAACAAATCCGTTACCACGATTACAAGTATTACGCGGAGGCAGCCCCGGAGATCTCCGATCTCGAGTACGATCGGCTGGTAGAGCGGCTCAAGCGGTTGGAGGAGCAGTATCCGGAGTTTATTACGCCCGATAGCCCCACCCAACGCGTCGGCGAGGAACCGGTGGAAGGTTTAGTAGAGGTCGAACACCGGGTGCCGATGCTCTCCATTGACAACACCTACACGGAGGCGGAGGTTCGAAATTTCGCTCAGCGTGCCCGACGCCTCTTGGGGGGCGAACCCATCGAATGGGTGGTGGAGCTTAAGGTCGACGGGGTTGCGGTTGCCGTCTTTTACGAGAATGGAGTTTTGGTCCGGGGAGTAACCCGGGGCAACGGTCGCGTGGGGGATGATATTACCCACAATGTGCGAACCATCCGCGATATTCCCTTGCGACTGTACGGCGATCAAGTTCCGCCGGTGGTGGAGTTGCGCGGCGAGGTGTACATGTGCAATTCGGATTTGGCGGCGCTCAATCAAGAACAACAAGCCCGGGGAGAGCCGGTGTTCGCCAACCCGCGGAATGCCACCGCAGGAAGCATTCGGCAGTTGGACCCGCGCATTTGTGCCCGCAGACGGTTGCGGTTTTTCTGTCACGGCCTCGGATATTCGGAAGGCTTAGCGATTGCCACCCACTCCGAGTTCCTGGAGCAAGTGCGCCATTGGTGCGTACCGACACCGCCTTTCCCGAAGGTTTTTCCCGAGCTCGATCCGGCAATCGAGTATTGTCACCAATTGATCGAGCGGCTGCATGAGCTCGATTTTGAAATTGATGGATTTGTGCTCAAAGTCGACCGATTCGATCAACGCGAGCGGTTGGGCGCCACATCCAAAAGTCCCCGCTGGATGCTGGCTTATAAGTTTGAAAAATACGAAGCCACCACGCGAATCAAGCAGATTCGGGTTCAGGTCGGCAAGACGGGGATCATTACCCCCGTGGCCGATTTGGAGCCTGTGGAAATTGCCGGCACCATTGTGAGCCGGGCCAGCCTGCACAATGCCGACGAAATCCGCCGAAAAGACGTCCGCGAGGGCGACGTTGTCGTCGTGGAAAAGGCCGGGAAAATCATCCCCCATGTGGTCCGCGTGGAAAAGCACCTCCGGAAACAACCGCTTCCGGAATTCGTCTTTCCCGATCGTTGTCCGGAGTGCCACAAGCGACTGGTACGCGACCAAGGGGGGGTGTACATCCGCTGTGTTAACCCGCAGTGCCCCGCCCAGATCAAAGAGCGAATCCGTTACTATGCTAGCCGAAACGCGATGGATATTGAGGGCCTCGGGGATAAGTTGGTAGATCAATTGGTCGAAAAGGGGTTGGTGCGAAGCTACGGCGATCTTTATGGACTTCGCGCCGATCAGCTCGAGCAATTGGAGCGCATGGGGAAAAAATCGGCTGAGAATCTTCTTCGCAATGTGGAATCGAGCAAAAACCGGGGCTTGGCGAGGTTTTTGAATGCGCTAAGCATCCGGCATGTCGGGGCGCGGGTCGCCACGGTGCTTGCTGAACACTTTGGCAGCATGGAACGCCTTCAACGTGCCAGCATCGAGGAATTAACAGCTGTCCCGGAGATTGGCCCCATCATTGCCCAGAGCGTGTACGACTTTTTACACAGTGACTTTGGCCGGCAAACGATCGAGGACCTGCGGCGTTTGGGGATCAAGATGGAGGAGGAGAAAGTTGCGGAGAAAGTATCGCCGACACTTGCGGGAAAGACGATCGTGGTGACCGGAACACTAAAGAATTATAGTCGGGAAGAGATTGAAGGCCTTATTGCCCGGCATGGGGGTCGGCCGTCCTCAAGTGTCTCCGGGAAAACCGATTTTGTGATTGTCGGCGAAAACCCGGGTAGCAAACTCGATAAAGCACGGCAGCTTGGCGTGCCCCTCCTGACTGAGGAAGAGTTCGAAGCAATGCTGAAAGGGGCGTAACACCTCTACTTATCCTGCCTTACTTCATCCCATCTCACGGTTTTCGCGCGCTGTGAGCCTTGTCATGAAATCTTAAACGCCCTATTTACCGCAAAGTGGCCATCTTTTCTCGCGTATATTCTCTTGACAGTAAAATCGGAAAAAGCTAGTTTTCCGCTCCCAACGGCAGAATCAGAAAAATTGATTTCTTTTGCTTTTCCTCCAGGGTCTGCCCATCCGATAAAACTTGTGACGTGTAGTGCGGCCGGGGGCTAAACGATTTTGCGGTGGTCTATGCCTCCGGCAAGTGGGACGGTTCCGGGTCGCAGTCATCCGATCACCCAGATTAGAGAAATGGGAAAGATAAACAAGCACATTCACCCGCGGGAGCAGGGCGGACGTAACCTCTTTGCACCAAAGATCTTGAAGCAGGCACCCAATCAGCGGTAATCTTTCCGGGTGGGCCGACGGGCCACTTTTCACGAATTACCCGCAAATCCAGGATGGTTTCGCCATGAAACGTTTTTTGAGGCATGGAGGCTACAAACTGGCAGTCATGGGGCTGGTTGTCGTCGTGGCAACGGGGTGCTCGAGCAGCGGAGGACGGCAAATCTCCGGCTGGTCGTGGTCCAAGATGAATCCCTTCTCTTGGGCGAAAAAGGATCCGAGCACGCCACCGGCAAAACCCTCCGAGTTAGCAGGGCCGCCCGGCATGCCCAGCGCGCCCGGCTATGCGGTGGCAAGCTCCCCCAATATCCCGGCAGGTAGTGTATCGCCGTCGGCGGGACCTTATGCGGGTTATAGCAACCCCAGTTGGTCAAATTCACCCGCCGGTTACGCTGTTGGCCCCACTGCCGGGGGGCGACCTTCCTCCGTGAGCCCACAGGTAGGTCCGTATGACACGTCGGGTGCCGGTTATCGGGTTGCCGATCGAGGTCAACCGGCGGCGATGGGGGGCTCGTATCAGGGCACCGCAACGGGTGGTCCCGGTACCAATTCCTCGCCTCGCGGAAGTTACCCGAGTAATTGGCCGAGCTATTCGGCAGGCTCTACCGGCGTGGCTCCCGCCGGAGCGACCATGCCGGCTAGCAATATTCAGGCCGGTCCGGGGGGATACGGACCCGGTGCCGCCAGAGCCGGGGTGATGCCTAGTAGTTCGGGTGCCCCTGCGGGAATCTCCAGCGGATCCTCCTGGAATCCTGCCAGTCCGCAGCTTCCTTCAAGCCAGCCGCCGTATCCCGGCAGCCAAATGGGTGGGTATGGAGTGGATGCCTCTCGTTATGGCACGGTAGGGTCTAATCCGGGCAGTTCCGCAAGTGGGACGCCTGCTTGGTCTGCCCCTGGGGTATCCGCCGGTAGTCCTGGTGCGGCGGGTGTCAACCCAGCCGGCGGGGCCGCATGGTCCGGTCAAGGCGCGGCTTGGAATCAGCCCAACGCCGGTTCAGTTACACCGGCGGCTACTTCTCCGGCCGGCGCCCCCCCTGTGATGCCGCAGGGAGCTATGCCGCAGGCAGCAAGCCCCGCGGCTAGCCATCCGGGTCAAATGCCGAGCTTTGGTGCCCCAACGACCGGAAGTGCCGGATACTCCTTGGGGGGAGCTCAGGCGGGTCCGAGTGCCGGAATGCCCGGCTCAAGCGGCAGCACAAGCCCGTGGACTCCCGGGGGCGGGACCCCGAATATGCCGGGTCGAGTAGATTACCAGCCCGGTAACACCGGCTACCAGCCTGGTCAGACCGGTTATCAGCCTCCCAGTTACCAGCCTTCCGCGAACCTTGGAACTCAACCTTCGGCAGCCGGAAGCTATCCGGGAACCAGCCCCGGCGGATCCGGCACCTCGGGCGGTTCGGCAGCGCCGTTTTTGCCCGGGAGCATCCGGCCGTATGTGCCCCCGACCTCCGGCAGCTCCACGACCACCGGTCAATCCGGTTCCACAAATCTGAGCCAAAACCCCTCTTCAACCGGTCGATTCTCGCCTGTGGCCTCGAGTTCGCCGACCGTCTGTACGCTTGACGGCAAATGCATGTAGGGCTCAGAATGCCATGAGGGCTTACCGAACCGCCGCTTGAACTTGCCGGGAAGCTTCTCTAACACAATCCGCGGAGGCTGAAAAACCCCATGGGGCCTCTTAGGGTGCGCTTGCGGTCCGCGGCGTAAGCCTCCTCACCGTGATCGCTTTTTCCTTCCTTTTCATCCCCCTGCCCTTTCCACCTGGGTTTCGACCCTACTTTCAACCCATCTGCCCGCGAGTTTAATTTGCCCACGAATTTAAACCGCGTCGACTTTTAAGTCCGTCGCTTTCCCGGCGAAAAAGGTACACGCTCCGCAGGAAGCAATCCGCAGGAAGCAAGAAAAGAAGGAGCTTGGCATCGCTCTTTGGGGCGAAAGAAGCCCCGTCCAAACACATCACACACGCTGGGTACATGAGGCCTTTTCGCGGTTGGGGGAACGGACTTTGGAGCGTGATACGCCGCCATGAGGGCATCCGGCGGAATGTTGCCATTGGTGCCTACGGCTTGGCTTTTCCCGCGTAAATGTAAAAGAAGCCTTTTCGCCGCGGCTTCGGGGCACGGTGCGGCGACTCTTTTTATCCCGCTGACCGCTTTATCCGGCAGGAGGAAGCCTTCTGCGTAAGCCGTCGCTTTAAACCGGGAAGAGGGCTACCGCAGCGCAGGCCATTGCCTGCAAGGGGGAATCATTAGTCTGGTGTGCAAAATCATCCGGGGAAATGACAAGCCGCTGCTTGCACGGGGATGATTGGGAGACGAAGATAACAGGGCAAAACCGCAGCAAGCTAGAGTTTTAGACTCGGAAGAACTTGAGTTTTACACTCGGAGGCAAAATAAGATGAAACCGCAATCAAAATCGGGCCGGCTGACACGCCGATCCTTCGTAGGGGATACGACGCGTTGGGCCGCCACGGCGATAGTGGCTCCTGCCGTGGTATCGCAGGCCTCAGCTTCTCGCATGGGGGAGCCCTTACCACAGCGGGTTTTGGGGCGCACCGGTCTTTCAGTAAGTTTGATGTGTTTGGGCACAGCTCCGTGCGGGATTGCCCAGAGCGTGTCCACGGCGGAGGTGGCTCGCATTGTCAACGAGGCGATTGATCTGGGGATTAACTTCATCGACACCTCCGAGCGTTACGGCAACGCCGAGGAAGCTGTGGGCCTGGTCATGGAGCGGCGGCGGAAAGAGGTCATCTTGGCTACGAAGATTTGGGCCGACACCATCCCGGAAGCCGAGCAGAAGCTGGCCGAAGCATTCCGCAGGCTCAAGACCGATTATGCGGAAGTCCTTTATTTCCACAACTTGGGTCAGCGCGATATGGAGCGGGCTTTGAAGCCGGATGGGGTCTTCCCGTGGCTTCTCAAGCAGCGGGAGGCCGGCAAATGCCGGTTTGTGGGGATTTCGGGCCACAATTTGCCGGCTCGGTTCTTGCCGTTCTTGGAAACCGGTCAGGTCGACGTGGCATTAATGACCCTGAATTTCGCCGATCGCTTCACCTACAACTTCGAGGAGCGGGTTTTGCCGGCGTGTCGCGATCGAAATGTGGGCGTAGTGGCGATGAAAGTCTTCGGGGCCCCGGATCCGGCGACAGGCAGTTGGGGCAATCCCCAAGCACTTCCTCGGGTAGGGTTGGAGAATGTCGAGCTGGCCATCCGCTACGCTTTGAGTTTGCCGGCGGTAGCCTCGGCGAACCTCGGCGTGCACACGGTGGAGCAGCTGCGGCAAGACGTCGAGATTGTACGACGATTCCAACCCCTCAGTGCTGAAGAGCAAGCCAAGCTTGAAACCGTCGGTCGGCAATTGGCTCGCCAATGGGGAGAACACTTCGGTCCGGTAGAAGAGGCCCCAAAAGTTTAAGGCAAATTTTTTCCTGGGGTAAGATTTCGGATACTCCAATCAGCCCGGGCACATTAATCCCCGAGGGTATCCCGAAGTAATCACTTAAAGGTTACTCTCTCAGCGATCCGCTGCGACCCATCCCGCCGAACGTGCGCGAATGCGGGGGGATGGCATCACGGGCTGTGACGTTACGAGGAATTGAGGAGCCGCTCAAAACACCTTCTGGGAGTCGCTCAAAACATCGGTCGAATCGCTCGCTAATCGGACTGCGGGTTCGGCGAGGCGGTCACCAGGATATGCGGACTCGAGAAACACCGCCGGGCTGCTGCCACAATATCCTCGAGAGAAACCTGCTGAATTCGCTCGTCAAAACTTTCGTCGTAGTCGTAGCCGAGGCCGTACAGTTCATCCAAGGCCGCCTGCTGTGCCTGCTGTGCCAGAGTGGCTTTCTCTTGAGCATGGAGGGCGATGATCATTTTTTTTGCAGTCTCGAGCTCCTCAGGGGTGATTTGGCCTCGTACAGCGCGATCTAAGTTCCGGGAAATCCGGTCGATAACCTCCCGGAGTTTCGTCGGATCAGTTTGTGCGATGACGACGAAATATCCCGGGGCCGGGCCGGTCATCTGCAAGGCATGCACCATGTAGACCAGTCCTGCCCCG